>OMAM01000281.1_pt1 | contig 30221 bp, 25 predicted proteins | sample 1644621 | NCBI WGS metagenome assembly OMAM01 (sample SAMEA103958120, study PRJEB25191) | human gut metagenome | biome: human-associated habitat [ENVO:00009003]; feature: intestine environment [ENVO:2100002]; material: feces | place: Germany | collected 2013/2015 | reverse complement strand
CGCAGGACACATATCAGGGCACAATAAATGACCCTGTTAGCTTGCATAAGTATCTGTATTGTAATTCTGACCCAGTTAATAATATTGACCCAAGTGGGTATTCCACTAAGGAAAAAGAAATAACGCAAACAGTAATATTATTGCCTGCCTTTTTTCTTACCATTGGATATATTGCCGAACATAAATACAATGAACAAGTGATTCGGCAAGGAATAAGTATTATACGAGCACTGCAAGTCCTAAAGCCGCTTATAGTATATACGTCTATTTGGGGTGCTGCTATAAGTGCAATGATGCCTGATATTATTTCAGGTGATAGTACTAGCTTAGATACATCTGAAAAAATATTAGAAACAGTTATTGATAACACGCTACAAAAAACAAAAAAAGATGATAAAAGACCTCGACGCACTTTATATCATTATACAAATAAAAGTGGATTAGATGCTATTTTAATTTTGGGTTACATCAAGCCTTCAATAAAAGCTGATAATCCTAAAGATGCCCGAGCAGGTGACGGGCAGTATTTTTCGGATATTTTGCCTGAAACGACCACGCCGATGAGGCTTGCAATAAAATTCAAGCATGTTGCAAATAAATATTTATATACTCATTATATAGAGGTGGATGTAACAGGTTTAATAATGATAGAATATAAGTTAAATCTTTTTGTACATAATAGTACATTACCATTAGATATCAGAAAGAGGGTCGTTCGTTTTGGAAAAGTGTAATGAAAGAAAATATATGCATTTGAATATGAACTTGGATTCTGAATTTCCAGATGATGAATACATGGAATTGGATTCAGAAAGATGGCAGCTTAAAGTTATTTCATTTTTTAAAGATGGAAAAATAGCATATGCTTATGATGATGTAGAATGTGATACGTTTTTGGCAGAGGCTCAATATCCGGAACCAGATGAAATAAATGGTATTGAGGGCTATGAGGGATTATATTTAGAGTATATAACCAAGGAAGAATTTTATGCCATTTGGAACAGGTATGTTAATGACGAGGTAAAAGAAAATATATGAACGCTAATTTTGAGACGAAAATATGAAAAAAAAGGGAAGTGGTATAATGAACAAATTTATTGATTCTAAGGCTAGTTATGTGGATTTGCTTATAGATAAGTACAATCCACCTTCTAATCCTAAATGCGTTGTGGATTATGATGTGAAGGGTATAGTTGAAAGTCGCTTAGGAGTATGTTTACCTGAGGATTATTATGAATATATAAATGCTTTCGGATATGGAAGCTTTGATAATTATGTTAAAGTGGTGAATTTTTTTCATAAAGATGGGATTGATGAATATTTTCAGGAATCTTTAGATAATGAGGAAATAATGACAGATTTAAAGGAAATGCAAGATTCATTTGGAATGAAGGACGTGATTATAAAAATTGAAAATGGTATTGTGGTTTCGGGAGGAGAAAATCACATTTCATTGAACTGCTACGATGATGAAATTAAGTTAAAGTTAATGAGCTGTGGTACTGGGTATCCGTATCATTTTTACAAAAATGGTACAGGACTGATTTATTGGGGTAGGACCGATGATTGCAATTTCTTTTGGAATTATTATCTGGATGGTTATAGTGTGATTGCATATTGTGATAATGACTTTTATGAATTTAATATGTCGCTTTCTGAATTCTTATATTATTTTTTAGATTGTAAAATGAAAGGACTTTATGACTTTAATAATGATTTTACATATAAGGAATACTCTGAATAAAAAATGTGCATGTTAATACTCATGTTTATACTTACTGTCTGATTTGTATTACAGCACCTTTTGACTAAATTTCTTGTGCGTATGACCTTAACGGCAACACCGTAAGAATGACATCTCCCTCAAAATCTGCACTTTATGTTTACAATGCAGAAAACCGCCTTGTCCGTGCAACTGTTCAGAGTGGAAACAATGTTTCTGTTGAAGAATACAAGTACGATTATGCAGGCAACCGTATTGCAAAGAGTTCCGAGGGCGAGTACACAAAGTATCTGCTTGACATAAACGGCGAACTGACATATGTTCTTGCGGAAATTAGCTATGACGGCACCGAGAAGTGTTTCTACACCCGTGGCGATGAGCTTATTTCTCAGGAGCGTGACGGTAAAAAGTCTTACTATGTCTATGACGGACACGGTTCTGTACGTGCGCTTGCCGACGAAAGCGGTAAGGTTACTGATACTTACGTTTATGACGCATTCGGCAACCTTATAAGCAGCGTTGGGAATACAAGGAATGATTTTCTCTTTGCAGGCGAGCAGTTTGACCCCGTAACAGGTTTGTATTATCTCCGTGCGAGATATATGAATCCTTCCGTGGGTAGGTTCATTACTATGGACAGCTATGAGGGTTCGATTGATGATCCTGTTTCATTGCATAAATATTTGTATGCTAATGCAAACCCTGTTTCAAACAGTGACCCAAGCGGATATAAAAACGTAATGGAGTTTCAGGTTACAACAGGAATACAGGGTATAATTAACAAAATAGCTATGCCAAATCCAAAAGCGTTACTGGATATGGTAGGTGGAATATTTGACGTTGTTAAGGACACTGCATCATCAGTTGCAGAGGGTATTGGAATGGGGCTTGAAGGGCCAAAACTTGCAATGCATATTGCAACGGGATTTTTAACAAGTCTTGTTACCAATTTCTCTTGTATGCTCACAAAACTTGGACCAATAGGTTATGTTTTAATGGGTATTGCTGCAGTAGTGGTCGGCGTTGTAGCAGTCATAGCATTTGCCGAAGGAAATACTGAAATGGGATTGGCTCAGGTAGCTAATATTGTAAGCATTATCTTCTCAATGTTCAATCCGACTTGCTTCAGCGGAGATACAGAAGTATATACTTCTGACGGACTTGTATGCATTGAAGATGTTCAGGTTGGCGATGAGGTCTGGGCATACAATTCCGAAACGGGCGAAACAGAACTTAAAGAGGTTCTCAACGTTTGGGTCAAGGAAACAGATGAAATCCTGCACGTTTCCACATCTGACGGTGAAACTATCGACACCACAACTAACCACCCATTCTATGTTGATGGCAAGGGCTGGGTAGCTGCTGGAGATCTTGAAATTGGAGATACTCTTGTTACCGCTGTTGGTAACAAAGTCGAAGTTACTGAACTTGAGCTTGAAAATCTTGCTGAACCTATCTCCGTTTACAACCTCGAAGTTGCTGATTTCCATACTTACTTTGTTGGCGAGTATGGGGTGCTGGTGCATAACTATAAGAATGAAGAATTAGATTTAGAAATAAATGTTGATGATTTGAGTATGTCTAAAACTGCAGCAGGACATACTGATCGTAAATATTTGAAGTATAAAAGTGTAATAGAGGATATTATGAATGGTTCAAAACCAATTAAAGATCCTGGAGGATTGGATAAAGGTTGGCGCTGGGATACTCCGGGAAGTGTGAATGGAGAGGAAGGTGTTTGGGAATTAGTAGTAGATTTAGCAAGTAATATGATTGTTCATTTTTTGTTTAAACAAGGGAGGAAATAATGTTTCAAATAAAACAAGATACACTTAAATATCCAAATGGATGTATTCAATATATCATTAACGAATATTCATTTAATTCATACCCAATATTGCCATCTCTACCGTCTATTATGATTCAGAATATTAATATATGCTTTGATATACAAACGAAGTGTGCAAATGATATTTGGGGATATCATAATTACAATGTATGGAATAATACAACATTAACAGTGCCTGAGTTTGTAAGGGGAAAGTTAATTTTGACATTAGATGTTAAGGACGATGATGTTTATCGAATTGAACGTGCAAATAAATGGAAAACGTTTTACGATTTACAATCAGGTTGGATATGTATTGGTAATTTATATACTGGAATTTGCAAAGCTTATATTGACAAAGATAATGGATGTATTGAATTTTATCCAAATGTAATTGCAATAATCTGCAATAGTGAATTGGAGGCGATTTGGATAAAACCAACTATACTTGACAAATGAAGATAATTTTTATAAAAAGTTAAGTTTGAAATATACAACCTTATGGACGGTCTGACCCGTGTGGATTATCCCGACGGAAATTATGTAAGCTATGCTTATGATAGCGCTTGCAGGCTTACAAGAGTTGTTGATATAAACGGTATGCAACCGTTTAAATTATGTTGAAAAGAGAGGGTGTTAAAATGGATAATGTTATTATTACAAAAATATGGTCAGATGCAGACTTCTTTGAGGTTGATATAAAATTTGTATCTGAATATGTTGTTATTACACAACCATATTATTTACAAGAATATCAAATAACAAATATTGTTAAGGAGTTGCTCGCTTTATGTAATTTTAGTAAATCGGAAATTTATATAAAATTGGGTGAATATGATGATAAAAACAGATCATCACTTTTTATGCATATAATTACAAATAAAAATGGCTGTGTAAAATTTGATATTACCATGTCAATAATTGATGACTCAGAGCCTATCCATAAATGTAGTTTTTTCATAAATTCTGAAATTGGACTAATCTATAATTTTATATCTAAACTAGAGACATTGTGTGATATAGAAGTAGGAGAAGCTATAAATTTGAGCAGTGATAATAATTAATTCAGACTGTCAACTAACTATTTTCGGTGGATGATTTTTAGCATCGAATTGTAAAAATGTTGACAATGACAGCGGGCTGTAGTACAATATGTTTATACTCTCGGCGTAGCAGGGGAGCGCAAGTTTGTGACTGAGCTTGACCGCACGGTGGAGTATAGCTATGATTCCTTGTACCGTTTGACCTCTGAGACCATCACTGAGGGCGAAAAGGTAACTGTTTATACCTATGCTTATGATAACGTAAGCAACAGTATCTTGAAAACCGAAAATGGTGTTGCTACTGAGTATGTTTACAATGCTTTAAATCAGCTTGTTTCAGATTCCGAGACTTCTTATGAGTACGACCTTAACGGTAATCTTGTAAGGGTAATTGGCTCTGCACAGTCTGCACTCTATGAGTACAACTCTGAAAACAAGCTTGTAAAGGCAACTGTTCAGAACGGCGTACTTGTTACTGAGGAAACTTATACTTACGATTATTCAGGCAACAGAACTTCTAAAACAACACACAGAAGTGATGGGGTTACTGAGTATGTAAAGTATATCAATGACAACTCTTCTTTGACAAATGTCCTTGCAGAGATTGGTTCTGAGGGTTCGGTGCAGGCATACTATACCATCGGAGCTGACCTTATTTCGCAGGAACGTGACGGCAATGTGTCTGTATATCTTTATGACGGACATGGTTCTGTTGTTGGTTTGGCAAATGAGAGTGGTGTTGTAACTGACCGTTACGTTTATGATGCTTTTGGTAATCTGTTTTCTTCTACTGGCTCGACTGAGAATAATTATCGCTATTGCGGCGAGCAGTTTTATGAGACTACAGGGCTGTATTATCTCCGTGCGAGATATATGGATACTTCTACAGGTAGGTTTATTTCGCAGGACACATATCAGGGCACAATAAATGACCCTGTTAGCTTGCATAAGTATCTTTATGCTAATGCTAATCCTGTGATGTATTCTGATCCAGGTGGTTATGCATCTATTATGGGTAAGGTTGTTGAGTTGGCTGCAAAGGCAGAGTTAGCCATTGCAGAAATGATGTATAACCAAACGGCATTGGTGTACTGGAGCATGTTTACTGGTGCATTAATAGCAGCTGGTGATGTGGTTTTTAAGGGGAATTTTACACCTGAAGAATTAATAGATGCCATGTTTCTAGGGGCCATCGGAGGTTTTGTTGCAGTGTTTTGTGGAGTTTTTTTCCACGGAATGATTCTTGCAGCATTGGCTGGACTAGGCGTTATAGCGGGCTTTGCAGGTGCTGTCGATTCTTTTTTGAATGAAGATTATTGGCAGGCTTTGTATAGAGGTTTATGGGCTGTAGTTGGTGCTGTTTCTTGGTATAAGGCGTTTGCGAATGAGTTTAAGACATGGTTGGGGAGACTTGGAAAAAATCAGGGTGCAAATACAGTTAGCGTTGAAATAGCAGCAGAGCAAGCTAAAAATGCAGGCATACCAAGAGAAAATCATAAGGTATTTGCCCACAATGAAAATCATTGTTTGCCAGCAAAAGGTCAAGAGCTTTTTTCATCGGCGGATTTATTGGGTGAAGATGGTAGTGTAAAGCAAAGAAGATATTATGATTGGGAAGGAAAAGCAGAGATGGATATTGATTATTATCATACTGATGATGGTACGCATGATTTTCCTCATATCCATATATGGGATTGGAGTAAAATACCGCCACGTCAGGATAGTAGGAGTTGAATATATGCATGATAATTATATTATTGATTACACAGTAAATCTTAGCCAGAAGAAAATTGTATTAACAACATATAACAAATCTGTTCAGCGAAAGGAGATTGTATATTTTGATGATGTACTGACGCATGAGTTTAAATGTATTCTTGAGTATAATCAAATTCTAGATATTAACAGTTATGATATTGAGAGCTTTTTTAATGAAAATCGGCATGAATTAAAACTTTTACATTGCAGTTGTTGGCCAATTAATTATTCAAATTTAGAGGAATTGAAAAAGTATTTGATAGAAAATAAATATCAATATATAAAAATTAATTCATCCTACGGAATGTATGGCTGGATTATAGCCAAGGATTATACGATCAAGCTGTAGGTGAATTAAGATGCACAGCACAATATTATGTGAAAATACAGCATTATGTTCACATATGACCTTATGGACGGTCTGACCCGTGTGGATTATCCCGATGGAAATTATGTGGCATACGGCTATGATAACGCTTGCAGACTTACAAAGGTAACAACGCCTTTCGGCTCGACCGCTTACGAATATGACCTGCTTGACAGGCTGACAAGAGTTGTTGACAGAAATGGATATGCAACTGTTTATGAGTATGACGCTAACGGTAATCGTACTGCTGTTCATTATGCAAACGGTTTTACTACAACTTATGATTATGACCTTTTAAATCGTCTTATTTGTGAAAAAACTGTTGACAGCGATGATAATGTTGTAGTACAATATATCTATACTCTCGGCGCAGCAGAGGAGAGACTCTCGGTTTCCGAGCTTGACCGCACTGTGGAGTATACCTATGACAGCTTATATCGTTTGACCTCTGAGACCATCACTGAGGGCGAAAAGGTTACTGTTTATACCTATGCTTATGACAACGTAAGCAACCGCATCTTGAAAACCGAAAATGGTGCTGCTACTGAGTATGTTTACAATGCACTCAATCAGCTTGTTTCCGACAGCGAAACAACCTACGAATATGATTTAAATGGAAATCTTATTCGTGTGATTGGCACGGCTAACTCTGCACTTTATGAGTACAATGCTGAAAACAAGCTTGTAAAAGCTACTGTTCAGAACGGCGTTCTTGTTACTGAGGAAAGCTATACCTATGACTACGAGGGCAACAGAACTTCTAAGACTACACATAGAAGTGACGGCGTAACCGAGTATGTAAAGTATCTCAATGATAATTCAAGCCTTACCAATGTTCTTGCAGAGATGGGTTCTGAGGGGTCGGTGCAGGCATACTATACCATCGGAGCTGACCTTATTTCTCAGGAACGTGACGGCAAGGTGTCTGTATATCTTTATGACGGACATGGTTCTGTTGTTGGACTTGCAAACGAAAGTGGTAAGGTTACTGATACCTACGCTTATGACGCTTTTGGTAATCTGCTTGATTCCACCGGCTCTACAAAGAATTGCTACCGTTATTGCGGCGAGCAGTTTGACGAGACTACTGGCTTGTATTACTTACGTGCCCGTTATATGGATACTTCTACGGGTAGGTTTATTTCGCATGATAGCTATGCGGGTTCGATTGATGATCCTGTTAGCTTGCATAAGTATTTATACGCAAATAGTAATCCTGTGACTTACTCTGACCCGAGTGGGTATATGTCGATGGCTGGTTTGGCGGTAAGAGGAGCTGTAATAGGAGCACTTTCAGGATTGATCGTGCCCAATGCAGTCAGCATTATTCGCAACTTAGTGACTACAGGCGAATTTAAATCCGATTTATCACCTATGCAGAATTTAGCCAATATATTGAATGGTGTAATTTTTGGCACTCTTTTTGGAATTTGTGCCGCAACATTTATTGCGTATGGCATAATTGCAGGTGTGGCTGTTTCGATTAATTTTGGACTTTCATATAAGTATTTCATTGATGGACAAAATGCTGCGGCTAATGGGCAGTGGGACATTGCAATTTATTCATGGTTTTTCTGCTTGTTCTATTTGATTGCTGGGTTTACTACTATTAGTTTGGCAAGCAATCTCGATTATTCAAATACGAATCAGAATAATTCAAACACTAATTCAAATGATTCAAATGCAAATGACCGTGTGAATAATGATAAAATAGTTGAATCAGCCAATAAACCGCATAAAGGTGGTGAAACAATCGCTGGTCATGCTTTACAAAAACACGCTGGACGCCATCCGGAAATCTGGGGACGGATTAAAGGTGGATCTGACGAAATAAATGAAACAGTGCTGAAGCATTTAAATGAAATACTTGATGCTGAAGGAGAGTTTACTGTAAATCAAGCACCTAATGGAGCCTATTTCTTGGAAAAGACGTTACCTGATGGCAGAGGTGTTAGAATAAATATGGATGGAACATTTAAAGGATTTATAGATCAATAAGAGGATATTAAAATTATGGAATATTATGATATTGTTTTTGAAGGATTATCTAGTTCATATGTTGATAGACTATTGAAGTCTGATTTAAAAGTATCTGAGAAAAATGTCATACATTCACATTTGTATGATAGGGAAAAAGGAGATATGATTTTTCAAGAGAAATATTCATTGAATGATTTTTTTTCGTATGCAAATACAGGAACTATACTTGTCAGTAATATGTTTTTGGACAAAATATACAATGATGTTTTGATACTAATTGTTTCTGACGAAAATGATGTGGAAGTCACGTTAAATGTCAGTGTGGACCAAATAAATATAAAGGGCAATAAGCAATTATATTCGGCATTAAGAAAAATACTGATAAATAATGATCTTAAATGTGTATATATCTGCGAAGAAAATGAGGTGAAAAGTCGTGCACTAATATATATAAAATAAACTTATTATTCACCATATTAATGACCGTATTAGTTAGAAACGCAACGGCAATGTGTCTGTATAACTTTATGACGGACACGGCTCTGTACGTGCGCTTGCTGACGAAAGCGGCAAGGTTACGGACAAGTACGTCTATGACGCATTCGGCAACCTTATAAGCAGCGTTGGCAGCACGAAAAACGACTTCCTCTTTGCAGGCGAGCAGTTTGACCCCGTAACAGGACTTTACTATCTCCGTGCGAGATATATGAATCCTTCTGTGGGTAGGTTCATTACTATGGACAGCTATGACGGTTCGATTGATGATCCTGTTTCGCTGCATAAGTATTTGTATGCTAATGCTAATCCTGTGATGTATAGTGATCCAAGTGGGTATTTTACACTGGAAGATGTCGAAATTGGAACAGCGGGCGAAACTATTCTAAATGTAGCATACCAAATGGCAAATCAATCTGCTATGAGAATAGGAATGGCAATACTTGCGTCTGTTATAACTATAGCTGATGTTGCATTGTTTACTTATATAATTACTGAATATCTTCTTGATAACATTAATAATATTGCAAGTGGTGCTACTACTTCGGCAGAAGGAAATGATGAAATTAGAGATAAAACGGATAAAGAAAAAGAAGGAGAGAGTGATGACACTGATGGAGATGATGAGTCTACCGATTCTCCAGATTATCCAGGAGATAATCCCAATAAAGCACCAGGAGATGATTGGGAATGGAAAGGAAAAGGCTCTCCAGATGAGGGAAAGGGGAATTGGACTAACCCCAATACAGGAGAATCGCTTCATCCAGATTTGAAACATCCTGAACCATATGGACCTCATTGGGATTACAAAAGTCCAGATGGCAAATGGTATAGAATTTTTCCAGATGGTACAATAATTCCTAAATGATTCAAATATTTTTATTATAGTAGGAGGTGAAATAAATGTCAGATTGGAGATTAAATGGGCAAGAAAGGTATTTATATGGTGTTAAATTGAAGCATATGAATATTAAGGATAAATTAAATCCAAGTGATCATGAACATTGTGAATTTTGTCTTGAAAAAATATCAAATTATCCTAATACAATACATGATGCATATTGTACAGAAGACGAATATCATTGGGTATGTGATAATTGTTATAATGATTTTAAAACGAGGTTTAATTGGAAATAAAAAATCAGACATTACACTTTAATTTAAAGAGTAAAAATAATTTGTGATTTGCTGAAGTTACTTGTTTCGCCATTTTTATATAATTTGACAAATCAAATAAGTTAATGCAAATTACTAAGGATTTTTAAATCGTCTCATTTGTGAAAAAACTGTTGACATAAACGGCGACATTGTAGTACAATATATCTATACTCTCGGCGCAGCAGGGGAGCGCAAGTCTGTGACTGAGCTTGACCGCACTGTGGAGTATAGTTATGACAGCTTATATCGTTTGACCTCTGAAACTATCACTGAGGGCGAAAAGGTTACTGTTTATACCTATGCTTATGACAACGTAAGCAACCGCATCTTGAAAACCGAAAATGGTGCTGCTACTGAGTATGTTTACAATGCTCTGAATCAGCTTGTTTCAGATTCCGAGACTTCTTATGAGTACGACCTTAACGGTAATCTTGTAAGGGTAATTGGCTCTGCACAGTCTGCACTCTATGAGTACAACTCTGAAAACAAGCTTGTAAAGGCAACTGTTCAGAATGGTTCACTTGTAATTGAGGAAAGCTATACCTATGACTATCAGGGCAACAGAACTTCTAAAACAACACACAGAAGTGACGGAGTTACTGAGTATGTAAAGTACCTCAATGATAATTCAAGCCTTACCAATGTTCTTGCAGAGATTGATTCTGAGGGTTCGGTGCAGGCATACTATACCATCGGCGCTGACCTTATTTCTCAGGAGCGTGACGGCAAGAAGTCTTACTATGTTTACGACGGACACGGTTCTGTTGTTGGTTTGGCAAATGAGAGTGGTGTTGTTACCGATACATATTCTTATGACGCATTTGGTAATCTGCTGAAATCCACTGGTTCTACCAAGAACTGTTACCGTTATTGCGGTGATTAGTTTGACGAGACTACGGGACTTTACTATCTGCGTGCAAGGTATATGGATACTACTACAGTGTGTTGCATTTAATGGATACTGATCCAAGTGGAAATTTGACAGTTGCAAATTAGACAGGAGGAGCGCTTTGGAAAAATGATTAAGAAGACTATTTAAAAGTATTGGTCATCATAATAGATTTCAAAAATATATTAAGCCTTATATGACAGTTAATTTGTCATATAAGGCTTTGTTTATTATGTGCATATTTATAGGCGACTATTTGTGGAATGTGTAGAGTTTATAGAAATATGTGTTACAATTTGTCAATTTTAATGTTTTATTATGTGTAAATAAAATACACAACACATTTTATATTTTGGATATATGCTATTCGTGTAGTATAAGTGTTTTGTATATCAATAATCATGGGGGAACAAGCAATGATTTGAGAGAAAATTATAATTAGAATGTGTTATAACGTAGCATTATAAATAATGTTTATAAGCTATGTGTAGCCGGTTACTGGGTTGTACTGGCGTTTTTTGCGTTAATTGATATGGTTAATTAGATGGAGGAATGTTAATGGAAGGTAAAAAGGTTGTAGCAACTGCATTGGCGGCGGCAATAGTAGTGTCAGTGTCTTCTGTAAATGCAATAGATGAAAGTAAAAATAAAAACGTGACTTTGGGATATTCTGAAGATGATGAAGATAATGGCGTAATGCTGATGTCCAATGAGGATGTTGCTGTTAAAAAAATATCTGAAACTGATACAAGCATTACAATATCGTGGACTGGATTCAATAATGATAAAGTATCATATTATACAGCTGTATGCAATGGCTTAGAATCAGGTAAAATTTCATAATGCACATATACTATCAACGGATTGACAAGTGGGTGTGAATATAGCATAGCTGTCAGGGCATATGATGAGGAGGACAAACTTATTGGATCCAGTCAAACTATTTATGAATACACAGATTGGAATGTTGCATCAGATACAGTATTAACATCAAATAAGACGGTGGCTGATTTAAACATTAACGGTGGTAATTTAAAACTTAATGGATATACGCTTACGGTTAAAGGAAATGTCTATTTGACATCCTCAACTTTATATGTTGATCAAGGCAAGTTATATATCAGCGGCAATTTCAACATGAGCAGTACAAACGGAAGCTATGGAAACGGCAGTCTCACGATGAATAAGGCAGAGGACTATATCTGTGTAAACGGGGATTTTCTTGCGTATTCATACTATGCAAGCACACTTACAGACGGAATTATTGAAGTGAAGGGCAACTTTGAGCAAAAGAAAGCATACTACGGCTACAGTAATAATTTCGCACCGAGCGGAGATCATAAGGTGATACTGAGCGGCAGAGGTGTCCAAAAAGTAAATTTTGAATCAGAAATATCAAAGTTTAATGTACTGGAAATAACCAAATCTCTTGAAACAGGTTATATTTTCAGCAGAACGCCACTTTGGAATGAGCTATTGGAGAAGAAGCCCGATGATAAGCCGCCTACTTCTCCTACAAATCTCCATATTGAACGTTCTACTTCTACGTCTATAAAAATCACATGGAATGAATCAGAAGATGAGTCAGGAATTTACTGCTATTATATTTATCGTGATGGAGAGCGGATAGGTTCAACCAGAAATTTATATTATGTTGATACAGGGTTGAAGTCACATTCACAGCATCTGTATTACGTTATTGCATGTGACATTGATGGAAATATGTCCGAAAAGAGCGATATTATAGAGGCAGCGACAGATGCTGATGAATATGCCCCTACACAGCCTGCAAATCTTACAGCGGCAGTTAAGGGTGATAGTACTATTTATCTTTCATGGATCGCATCAAGCGACAATGTTAAGGTAGTTGAGTACAACATTTACCGCAACGGGGTTCTTATTGCCAAGACCGAGGGTACAGCTTATACTGATAAAAATGCTTTTGCAGGGCTTTACACATACTATGTTGAAGCTGTTGATAATGATGGTAATGTATCAACGGCAAGTCAAAAGGTCACTGTTGATAACGAAGCCCCCGCAAAGCCTGCTCTGACTCTCAGTAAAGTCGGTGACAGTTATATCTCTCTGGAATGGACAGGAACGGACAATGTTGATGTAGTTTTTTACAGTATTTACAGGAATAATGTGCTTGTAAAAACAGTTGCTGCCAATAGTTATGTTGATACAAATGTTTCAATAGATTCAAACTATACATATTATGTTGTTGCTTATGATGCAGCAGGCAACAAATCAGAAGCAAGCAATGAAATATCTGTATATACCGGAGAAGACAGCACAGCCCCTGAAGTGATTTCTGTTTATGCGGCAAAGAGAAAATATTCTAAGGCCATACCAATATCTATTTCTGTAAAGGATAATCAGGCTGTTGCTGCAATTTATGTTCAGACATCTTCTGATAATAGAATGTGGTCAGATGTAATGGAAATAAATGCAGGAGGAAAAATAGAGGCAAATGTGATTGGCTCTATTGACTTGACAGAATGTTCGGATGGAGCCCTTTATCTTCGTGCGTATGCTGAGGATGTATCGGGAAATAAAAGTAACGCAGAAAATTCTCCTGTATTCAGTATAACTGTAGATAATACTGCACCTAAAACTCCTTACGACCTTACGGTCAATACAGAAAATGGTTCACTGGAGCTGAAATGGGATACTTTCGAATCTGATACAGATATTGAATATTTCAAGATTTACCGTAGAGAGAATGATGAAGCTGATTATACTCTTGCTGCGGATAATTATAAATATTGGAATTATATCGACTGCAATATTGAGCTTGGTACCCAGTATTATTATGCAGTTTCCGCCATTGATGATGTGGGAAATGAAAGTATGCTGTCTGAGGAAGTAATGAAATGTATTTCCGACGACAAAATAAAACCCGTTATACATAGTATAAGCCCGGTTGAGGGCAGTAAAATAGGAGAAAATCCTACAATAAATGTTTCGTGTTCGGATAATTTCAGGCTTGGCAAGCTTACCGCCGAAATAAAAAAGACTACAGATGAAAATTGGTCAGAGGTTCGTTCAGAAAAATTAGACTCTTATGCTTCTGTTGTTTCATTTTCACTTAATACAGCTGACCTTACAGATGGACGTTATGATATGCGCTTCAAAGTATCTGATTCAGTTGGAAATATCAGTGATTATGTCAATGCAACATATGATTACAGAAAATGTACATTATCATCACCGGTATTATCAGCAGTGCCTATAGGTTGGGGAGCTGATTTGACTTGGAGTATGACCGATACAACCGAACTTGCAGGATATATTGTCTATCGCAAAGCTCCGAGAGAAGACTCGTTTAAGGTTATTGGACGAATTAAAGAAGCCCATTTTACGGATGCAACGGCAGATGCTGGAAAAACGTATTATTACAGGGTTGATGCCTGTGATATTAGGGGAAATATTGTTGAAGGTAATATTGTATCTGTTGTTCCGACATATGAGGACAGCAGTGCACCGACATCTGTTCCCGGAGAAGGCATTTTTGGAATTGCAGGTAAAGCTGTATCGTTTGATGGCACTGCATCGTATGACAACCATTATGTTGAGAAGTATTATTGGGATTTTGGCGATGGCACTGTATCTGATGAGGCGAAAGTCAAGCATACATATAATTCAGAAAGTGACTACAATGTTAGCCTTACGGTTTATGACAGCGCAGGAAACTTTGATACGGCTCAAATGAAAGTAAAAGTATATCCCGAAGACTATAGCTGTACAAGGATAAAAATAACTGATTCCAATGGTATGTATATACCCAATGCACGTATTTACTGTGAATCACTGCCTGAAAAACTTGATGCTATGTCTGATTCATCAGGATGTTATGACTTTGTATATCCGGAAGGAAGCTTTAATATTTATATTTATCAAAATGGATATCTTCCACAAATGATAACAATATCATCGGAAGATAGAAAGTTAAATGAATATGTCAGCTTAAAGAAGCAAAATGTCGTTACGGGTAATATTTCTGTTCAGGAGCTTGATTTTAATGAAATCAAGTCACTCGGGATTGACATAAATGATCCTGAAAATCAGAATGTATATGAATACAGCATTGACATCAAATACGATGTGCATTACGACATATATAAAAGAGAAGTAATTTATATAAATAATGCAGGTAATATAGTAGGAAGAGGTTCATCGGGAAATATCAACAGTGATTACAGCTACAGCAGTGGAAGCAGAAATGTTTATGTAAAGACATTTACAGGCTCTTCTGAAAATTATTACTGGGATAGAAAACCGGCGGTTTATGTTGCTGTTATGACTGTTGAGGCAAATGCAACATGGCTTAAAGAATTTTATGATGTTCAGCTCTCAATAATAAATAATGCGGATGAAGAGTTCAGTATAGAAAATGCTTCAGCTATGCTAAGTGTTCCTGATGGATTATCTTTGGCAGATACTGCAAGAGGAGAAAAGCACATTAATGATATGGGAACAATTTCCGGTAAAGGTCAAAAGTGTGCGAGCTGGATCCTTAGAGGAGACAAGGTAGGCAGTTATGACCTTACAGCTCAATTTACAGGTAAGCTCATGCCATTCGATGAGGAAATAACAGTTGAATTTAAAACAGATGAGCCGTTGGTTGTAAATGGATCAGATGCTTTAAGCATTAGTTTTAAAACTATTTCTGAAGCTGAGAACGAATGGAATGTGGAATTCACAGTTACCAATATATCTGATAAGACAATAAATAACGTCAAATTGGATTTTAGCAAACTAAGTGACAGCTTTTTAAATGCTTACGATATTCTTATTGAATATCCAAGTGGTTTGATTGAGTACATTTTCTGGAACAAGGGCGATCATGATGAAAAAGATAATGAGGAGTTTCTGCCTGCACTTTATGGCGAAAATGATTTTATTGATAGTCGTGAACTGAAGCCGGGACAATGTATAACAGGAAGATATACCGTAACAGGCCGTAAAGATGATGAATATATTTATTAAGTAAAATGGAGGATATTATGAAAAAAGACAATATATATGGTTTTGATTATAAGCAAGAAATAAAGGAATACACAGCACTCTGTAAAAATAAGAGAAACAGGAAATATAAAAATTATCTGGATTGGAAAAAACATATAATTGAAAATCTTGATGGCATGAATATGCGTACACTTGAAAACTTTCTCCATTTGTGCCTGTATCAGGAAAAATTGGAAAACAGAGGAATAGAGGTGTTTATGCCTTTATCACTGGGCGTAGTATCGTTATACTTATCTCAGCTGATTGTTCCGGAAAATGATGTTTGGGGAGCAGCTATAGGATATACAGCGGTTATGTTAGTAGTAATAGCGTCAATTATAAAAAGCTATTTCTCATATGTTTTTCCTAAGGATTTTTATCATGATGTTGCTGAGATCACACGTGAATATATGAAATCCTTACCTGAAAATAATAATAAACCTTTGATTGAAGCAAATGAGACTGAGGTACAGAGATGAAAAAAAGAATAATATCAGGTTTGCTGTCAGCAGTAATGGCATTAAATATTATTTCTATACTTCCCGGTGATGCGTTTGCATTGACAGCTGAAAGCAGAATATATGAAAAAGACGGATACACCGTTACATATCGTATAGGCAGTGAATGGGATAACAATCGCAGTGTTGAAGTTTCAATCAAGAATACAGGTGAGGAATCTATCCTTAACTGGGCACTTAAGTATGATGTCGGAGGAGAGGTATATAACCTTTGGAATTCCAAAGTGTATGACAGCTCGGAAGAATATACAATTATCAAAAACAACGGCTATAACTATGAGATCGAACCGGGACAGTCTGCAAATTATGGGTATATCGTAAAAGGCGAAGAAACTGTTATTCCCGAGGATATTGAACTTTGCAGCCGCAGGATAGATGTAAAATCAGGCTATGAAGTTGATTTCAATGTTACAAGTGACTGGTACACGGGATTTAATGGCGAGATAAATATTACCAATACTTCAGATGAGCCTATTGAAGCATGGACCCTGAGTTTCGACAGCAATTTTGATATAAACAATATCTGGGATGCAAAGCTGCTCACGAGCGAAAACAGAAGTTATGAAGTAGCAAACCAGCTTTGGACAACTCCTATATTGGCAGGGGAAAGTGCGTCATTTGGCTTTTCGGCTGATAAATCCGCAACGGAGAATGCAAGTGCTGAAAATTTTGTGCTTACAGCTGTTGTGGTAGGGAAAAGTGCTCTTGAATATCCTGATTTTGATGATGATATTGATTATGAGCTTGACAGCGATTCGGACGGACTTCCCGACTATTATGAGGATATTCTCGGAACGGACAAGAATGATCCGGATACAGACGGAGACGGTCTGACCGACGGTTACGAGGTATTCTACCTGGGTACAGATCCCCTCAAAGCTGACAGTGATGATAATGGTGTCAATGACGGCGATGAGGATCCGGATAATGACGGGCTTTCCAATTTAAAGGAATGTGAGCTTGGAACAGATCCGCACAATGCTGATACTGACGGAGACGGTCTGACTGATGGTGATGAGGTAAATATTCACGGTACCGATCCACTGAAATATGATACTGATGATGATGGCATTTCAGATGGTGACGAAATCGCTCTCGGACTTGATCCGAATAACGGTTCTACCAATGGCACACCTGACTGTGAGCGTACTTTCACGCAGACAGTTTCCGCAGATTCAGAGGTGCTTTCAGCTATAAATGAAACTGAGGACAATCCTTTTAGGGTTTCACTTGAGATGGAAGCAGCAGGTGTGGCGGAAAATAATGTCTATGCCCGTAAAAGCGGATATTCCGATGCAATCGCAAACAGTGCCATTATTGGTGTTGCCCCTGAATTTGCATATACAGAGGGGTTGACTGTTGAAGAGGTAACGGTTAAGTTTGAGCTTGACAATTCCATAGTGGATAACACTCTCGGTACATACGCTGAAACAGGCAATGAGTTTGATGGAATAAAGCGTCTTAATGTATTTATGTTCATTGAAGACGTAAATATGCTTTTGCCGGTAGAAACATTCCATGATGCTGCCACTAATACTGTTTATACCAAAACAGACAGAATGGGTACATTCTGCCTTATGGACATGGAGATATTTGCCGATAACCTTGATTCAGCTCTTAATAAAAGTGCTGAGGCTGAGGTCAGCGAAGCTATGTCTCAAAACATGAGTGATGAGAGCGGATACATAAGCTGTTCTGTCGAGAAGTACAATGCTAAAGCATCGGCTCCGGATGAAAAAACTAAAGTCATTGATAATTTTGATGTAGTATTCATGATAGACTGCAGAAATGTGGTTGATCCTGATGAATATGCTGTAATTCAAAAAAATATAATAGAAACTGCTGACACGGTACTTATAAAATCACCGAATGCACGTATAAAAATAGTTCTGATGTTTTCTGTGAAGGCATCGCTTGAGAACGGAAAAGCATACCGTGTGCTGAGAATGTCGGATATCAAGGGCGTTGCCCCAAATGATAATACAGAATATTTTACTGATATAGATGATATATACGACGCTCTTGCAAAAGCCTCGGAACTTGTTTCAGATGGCAGCAACTGTAATATATCAGATGCGATAAACAGCGTCTATAGTATAGCAAAGTATTCGGGAAGAAAGACATATTGTTTCAGTATTTTCAAGTCAAAGAATGTATTCTATCAGTCCAAAAATGATGATGGTTATACCGCTCTGCATGATATTCAGGATAACTCTCTTCCGATAAATATAAGTGCTGTCTGCGATAAATATGACGATCAGATTTATGGATATGCCATAGATATGTGCCTTATGACTGGCGGATTTTGCGGCAATCATTATGAAAATTCGTCAGCGAATATGATATCGCATATTTATTTTGATGGCGGAGAAGTCAAAAACGGTTATAAGGCAATAATTGCAACAGGATATAAAACAGTTCAGCTCAATGCTTCCCTGCAGCAGAATTATGAGTGGTACAGAAAAAACGAAAAGGTTGACCCTTATAATCCGCTCATGGATACCGATAAGGACGGACTGGCTGATTATCAGGAAATAATGTTTGAAAATTATTTCGATAATTACGCTGTGCGCCGTTCACTGATAGATGATACAGATCCGGATAATGTAAAATTACTGACATATTCTCAGATAGTCGATATTCTCGGCGATAAGTATTTTTATGTGGAAAACGGCTTGGAGCGCTACAGAAGCGCCACAGGTGAAGCTGCTTGGAATCCCGGGTCACTGCTTGATTCTTATATTCTGCCTATCAGATCCGATCCTACTGACAAGAATGGAGATAAGGACGGAATATCGGACGCATTGGACGGAACACCGCTCTATGATGCAATGATGCCCGAATTATTCGAGAATTTGGTTGAATATAAGCTGGTAAAATATGATGATATATCCAAGGCTGACGATGAATTATCAATATGTACATTGTCCTATGCGGATATCCTGAGTAATGTAAGGTCATTGCCGGAATTTAAGCTGTTAATGTATGATTATTCGATCACTGCTGCTGAATTGAAGGAGATCGAAAATGTGACCCAAGCGTCGTATATCGTAGGATATACGATCATCGACACTACTTTTTATTCGGTAATGACAGTTGAAAAACTCAAAGACAAATACAGCTTCCATGATATTTACACCATAAAGTACAATGTCCGTTCTAACTCAATAGATTATGCAAAGATGGTAAATGAAGTTGACGGATATGATTTTGCATATGCGGTAAGAGATAATGCCAAAGATAAAGAAGCTTTTCTGGGAGAAATAGTTTCGGCATCGGTTGATAGTCTGTTTGGCAATGATTTTATTAAAACCATCAGAGACAGAATGCCGGAATTCCAGTATAAAAAAGCTGCGTGCACATATCTGGACATATTGGACCTTCCCAATGCGATAAAAAGAGGAAGTATAAAGGGCGGCATCATGGCTGTAGCATTCAAGCCAATGATAGCTTCGCATGCGTTTTCTTTGAGTGCCGATACACTTGAGTATGACTATCTGTACAGGCAGGCATATTATAATAAATACGGAACATATCCGTCATCATTAAGTCCGCTGCGTTCATTTTTTGTTTGCGGCTTTGAGATGTTCAGAGACATGGACTCAATGATAATCGGCGATACTTACAGCTCCTTTGTAAATGATGACGGTTCATTCAATATTGAAGGTTCCGGAGAATTTTTCGGCATGATCGTAGGCGGCGCTGCGGTTACTGCTATGGGTCAGATATCGGTAGAGGATTTTGCCAATAATGTAAAGGATACATTCAGCAAACCCAAAACACAGCTGTCTTCTGCCGATTCTGTATATAAAAAGCTTTACGAAACGAACGGTACAAAGCCTGCTGAAAGCGGCGAAATAGATAATTATCAAACATACATTCCAAGCGAAAAAAATGAAATATTCAAAGAAATTCGTATTGGAGAAAAAACAACAAAAATAAGCATATTGAGGGAAAATGAGGCTGTATTTGATAAAATCGCAAGTTTGAATAATGCAAAAGCAAACAGACTTATGCGAATATTTGAATACACCCGTTTGAATGACATATTAAAATTGGGCAAGGACAACCCCACAGAATTTGCACGCAAGTTCGTGGAAGCGGCTGATCCCAAGAACCCTGCAAAAATACTTAGTACCACAGGCAGCACCTTGACGCACACCGACATTTTGGTCAGCTATATTGACAGATACGGTGCAGAATTTGTTGACATTTTGCTGAAGTCTGACGAACGTTTTGTAACTAATACAAATGTGTATGGCGCGGAATTTGTTGATGTTGTATTAAAGAATTTGAAATATTCTGATGATATAATTAGCTTAACAAGTGAATTTGGCAGCGGATTTATACACGATATTTTAAATTCTTCATCTGAAAGCATAGGAAAAAGCATAAACCTTAAACTTCTTGAATCCTATCGGAGTGCACTAAATGCAGAAAGTTTGGAAAATGTTAATAAGGTGTGTGTTGCTTTTGACAGTGCAGATCCTTTAAAACGAGGAATGTCTGTAAATGGAAGCTATTTTAAAAACAATAGGCTCCTTAGTACAGATGAAATATCTTCAGGTGCTGATGAAATCCTGAATAATATGTATAAATCCAAATATGGGGAGGAGGCTTTCAATAATATGACGGATTACACCGACTATTATAATTTGTCAATGTCAGAAGAATATCTAAATAAGTTGCCTGATAGCTATTTCAAAGAAAAAGGAATCAATAGATTAAGCGTAAAAAAGCAAATGAAAAAGCTTAGTGCAGCTATTGACAACACTAAAAAACTTGCCGAAGCTGCTGGCTCAAATAATCGTTACAGTAATCCAAGCTTTGAAAAATATTGGAATATAGAAAATTGTTCAGAGGTTTGGAGTGTGCGCCAAGCAATAATGAATGGTGCTGAATGGAAGAATATCTCATTTAAATGTATCAATATAGAAGATGGGGTATATTGGAAACCCTGCGATAACTGTAAAGAAACATTTAAAGAATTAATAACTAAACAAGGAGAAAAGTGATATGTTGATAGAAATAGCAAAGCAGCAGCTTAGGAAAGCCGGATGGTATGAGGGAAGAAAAATTGACCTAACTAAATATGAGGAAGGGTATGCAAAGCTTGGCTGTGAATTATTTCCGGCTGCAAGGAAGTTCCTTGAAGAATATGGTGATTTAGATATACAAGATAAATATATATCACCGGTTACAGATATGAATGGTAATCCTACAACTTCAATTAACAGAAGCTTGATCAATGTTGCTAATTGTTGCGGTCATAGAGATAGGAAACTTGAAGAAATGGTTGATAAGTTATTTGGGCAAAAAATTTTAAGAGTAGGGTTAATAGCTCACGGAAATATCTTTATTTACATCTCAGAAGACGGAAGATTTTTTGTAAACTGGTATTTTGATGGATTGTGGGCAGAAAATTCCGACCAGCTTTGGAATGAATACTATGGTGAAGAATACGGCAGGGCAAGTTGGGAAGATCTAAAAGCCGGAAAGGGCAGGACTATGTTTAAGAAAGAAGTAAAAAAATACTTATAATTCAGTACAAAATTATAGTAAACAGGCTGTAAAACAAAGCCGCCCTTGAAAGAGATTTCGGGGGCGGCGAAGTTTAATATGGGTAAATATTTAAGGTGAATCCGGATACTTTGAAGGTACCGTATGGCAACGGAATGAACGGTGTACAGGTTGACGGCAAAACGTTTAGTAAAGGATATAAGCCGGAAGATCTACCGTTTACGGGAAATGGTATGTCAGGAGGAATCAAATGGTAAAATTAAGAGATGCAATCGAACTTACCAAGAACAAAGCGGTCAAAGACAATAGGTACACAGATTTATTTTGTAAAAGTGAATTAGAAAAGCCAAGCTATCAAAAGTCTTGGCGAGTAGAAAATTGTGCAGAGGTTTGGAGTGTGCGCCAAGCACTAATGAATGGTGCAGTTTGGGACAATATTTCATTCAAATGTATCGATATAAAAACGGACCGTAACTGGTCTCCGTGTGAAAACTGCAAAAAAACCTTTAGTGAATTATTAAAGTCAGGAGAAGAGTAAAATGTTAATTGATATAGCAAAACAACAACTTAGAAAAGCTGGATGGTATGAGGAAAGAAAAATTGACCTTACAAAATTTGAAGAGGAATATGCCAAAATTGGCAGTGAACTGTTTCCTGCTGCAAGAAAATTTCTTGAAGAATTTGGCGATTTGGCGATATGTGATAAGGTTGAATTCCCTTATACTAAAGATGGCGTTTCATATAACGAGAGTTCAACTCAATGGTCGATATGCGCAGGGCGTAGGGATTTAGAGCTTGAAAAACGTGTTGATGAATTATATGGTCAAAAAATACTTGGGGTTGGTGCTTTGGATTATTGTGAAATATATATCTATATTTCAGAAGATGGAAGATTCTTTGTTAATTGGCATAGTGTTGGGCTTTGGGCAGAAAATTCCGACCAGCTTTGGAATGAGTACTATGGTGAAGACTATGGTTGGGCAACTTGGAATGATTTAAAAGCCGGAAAGGGCAGGACTATGTTTAAGAAAGAAGTAAAAAAATACTTATAATTCAGTACAGGAATTATAGTAAACAGGCTGTAAAAACAAAGCCGCCCTTGAAAGAGATTTCGGGGGCGGCGAAGTTTAATATGGGATAAACAGTATTTGCTGCGTTTCATAAAGCACTGTGATATGACATTATGTGATTTATAAATTTAGGCTGAGTTAATATAGTTGACGGGCATTTTAATGAAATGATATCTTAATATAGCATTGAATAAATAATGATTCAAGCCACATATGACTTTTAATATGTCATATGTGGCTTTGGCTTTTTATACATAATTTTGTCTATATAATTGTTTAAATGTACAATTTGTACAAAAGTAATGTTACATTTGGCATTTCGCATCAGTCTATTAAATTAAGCTGATTCAGTAAAGCTGATCAGCAAAATATAAGTTTAATAGTGGATTGCTTTGAAGGTTGATCAGAGGAATTCCGGTACTGTGGATACAAATTGACAATGCTGATTATGATAAACTTGCAGTTAAGCCATCAGATAAACCTCATCTAAGTTATGCTTCTTTCGACTTTGATGACAAAGCAAAGTTATCCGTTATAGTCGATGAAATAATGGATAAGCTGTTTGAAATAATTATGCTTAAATCGAACAGAGTATTTGATTACTACAGTGCGTTGCAGGAACTATTCAAGGACAAAATAAAACAAGCAGATAAAGATAAAATGATATATAATATCGACATTGAACGAAAAGGTTACTGCTATCCACAGCGTAATATTGTTCAATACATTCAGTTGTATGGACGAACTCCGACGGAAGCGGATAAAAATGATATTACAGCCTTAGTTGAAAAGTTTGATAAGCCCTATGATTCGGCTGTGATATTGACTGATACCATTGTTAAGCGTGAGCAATGTTCCCATTGTATAGTTGAGACTTATGATGACTTCATATATAATTGGAAGATATTTCTTTATAAAATGAATAAGAACATAAATAAAGAAATAATAATCTCCGGAGCTTTTCCCAATTGTGATGAAATATACAAGCAGACATTAACAGATGCATTGGTTATTTTCTGTAAATCAATATTGCGAGCGGGATATACACTTACGTTTGGATCCCATCCAACTTTTCAGAAATTGATTTTTGCGCTATCAAAACAAGTTAAAACTTCGGATGATAGAAATCATCTGAAAATGTATATTTCCAAATATTTTGAAAATAAATATCAGATATCATATTTGAAGAAAAATGCGCAGGTGTATGAAACAGAAAACAAAGGCTCAATAGAATCAAGTTTAACATTGATGAGAACTGAAATGATTCAGCGTGACAATGTTGCTGCGATGGTTTGTTTGGGCGGAATGGTCAGGGATGATAAGAAAAAAGAAGGAATCCGAGAGGAGATTGGTTTAGCTGTTAATAAAAAAATACCTGTATTCATCGTTGGCTCTGTAGGAGGATGCTCTTTGAGAGTGGCTGAAGAATACAAATTACAAGGCTGGAAAGGATTAAATAATGCTCCGGAGTCTCTTAATAATGCCTTTGCAGATAGTATAGATTATTACTCTTTATCGCAAATGATGCTGAAATTTTTAAATGAAACAACAAGTTCCTGAAAACGGTTAAGATTTCCTTGTGATTTGCAGAGTGCATTAAGATTTTTAGGTTTGTAAAAAATAATTTCATTGAACAATCTCTGCAAATAGGAAGATAATATATCTGATCTGCAGTTATATATTGAATTATGTTTTCACAAATAATATTTTTAATTGAAAATTGATGCTTATAATACAGGAAAATCATAAAGCATGAAATCTGGAATAAAACAGCTTGAGAATATCAGCTGATATAGTGTGGCAAATCATGTGTATATGACAGAAAATGTCGGCCCAATGGGTATCCAATAATGTTGGTGTCGGCAAACAAATAAGTAGTTCTATAATAAAGTTGGACATTTTGGCGATTTGAGCTAACAGGCTGTTACGCTTGCTAGCTCTTTTTCTATTTAGAAATATATATGATATAGCAAGGCGAAATGTCCATATATTTTAACAGAAGGCTGTATGTTCACAGTATGTGTTCGGCAGCTTTTTGTTTTGTATTTGTAGAGGTCGATCACATGACAATAGCAGTATATTTTGCAGTCATTACCGGACAATAGAGAATCAATTTATATGACTGATTTTTGATGGAGGTATTTTGCAATGAGAAAAAGTGCTATTGGTGATTTTATCGACCTTTTGTCATCTTTTGTTAGAAATGAACAAAAAGCAAGGAGAAAATTTTGTGCTTCATACAATGCCTACTGGCAATGGGTGAAAAAGATATGTTTTATTATTTCTTTTATATCTACCACGTCTGAAAGTGCCTATATACCGTTATATATTTATAACCTATTTACAATGCGTCGCATTTTTTTATCATTTATGATAAAATACAATACAGAGAATCTTATAACACGAATAACAGAAAGCAGCAAGGGAGGTGAGCTATATGGATAACATGAATATCATAGAATTATCTCGGGAGGCAATCAGCTTTGAAATGTATTCAGATGATAATTTTGGAATGGTTTTAAAGAAATACATGGTGGAGCAAAATCTTTCTGTAAGTGATTTGGCAAGGAAAAGTGGACTTTCTTTTAATACAATAGTTAAGTATAGAGCAGGACATATACCAAAGGATTACATAGTTCTCGTTATGCTTTGTATTGGACTGCAGATAAATTTCTCAAAAGCAGAATATCTATTTAAATTGGCTCACATTTCTCTTGGTACTGATAGATGCTCACTTGTATATCAATTGCTGATAAATATGGCCTTTGTTTCTGATATTACTATTGAGGAATGTAATGAATTCTTGTTGAAATATGGTTTTCCAAAGTTAAAAGCCACTTCCAATTTTATGAAAAGAGAATGTTATGAATGATAATCGTACTACTGTGATTATTGAAAGAGTATTTTCAAAAAGAGGGAAAACTCTTGAAGAAATATATATAGATTATTTAGCGAGGAAAATAGCTGAATTTGAAAAAAATACGGATAATATTTTCATTACTGAAAAGGAAAACAGTGAGAATAGAATTTAAAGCTTGACATTGCCGCTTTACTATGGTAAAATGTAATTGCAAATATCACTCGCTGTACCATAATGAAAGGAATTTGATTATGGAACAGAGAATATTAAAAGCAGCTTGTTATTGCAGATTATCGGAAGATGATCTTAACGATGGGACAAGCATATCAATCGAAACGCAGATCACTATCGCAAAGCAGTATTGTAAAACCAATCGCATAGAAATTGTGGACTTCTATTGTGATGACGGTTACACCGGTACGAATTTTGAGCGCCCTGCGTTCAAGCGAATGATAGGTGACATTGAGAAAGGCAAGGTCGATACGGTAGTTGTCAAAGACTTGTCAAGGTTCGGCAGAGAATCAATAAAGGTCAATTATTATACGCAGATGTTTTTCCCCGAAAACAACATCAACTTTATAATAATTGCCGATAACACTGTAATTACCGCAAACAGCACATATGACTTTATGCTCACCATTAAAAGTGCAATCAATGAGATATATCCTGCGGAGGTGTCTCAGAAGGTCAGACAGGCATTCAAGGCAAAGTCGATGAACGGGGAGTTCCTTCACCCATACCTTCCATATGGTTATGTAAAATCCACTACGGAAAGAAATCATCTTGTCGTTGATAAAAAGAATGCCGATGTTGTCAGGGACATATTTGAGATGGTGGCATACAAGGGAATGGGTATGAAGAAAATCTCTGATTATTTATTGGAAAACAAGATACTCAGCCCGGCAGCCCTGAGAGATTACTCAAGAGGGGATCCCAACCCTTACGGCTGGAATAAGTCCTCAATAAATAATCTTCTTCATAACGAGGTTTATCTTGGTCGCATTATCTATGGCAAAAGACGAAAGGTCAATTTCAAAAGTCAGAAGATAGTGACTACTGATCGTGATGAGTGGATAGTGTGTGAAAATGCACACGAAGCTATTATCAGTCAGGAGTTATGGGACGCAGCTCATCAAAGACTTGATGGACGCAGGAGAGAACGCAAAACAGAATGTGTGGATAATATGTATCGCAGCATTCTTATATGTGCGGATTGTGGTGGTACAATGTGGATAACATCACCACCGAATAAAAGCACATTTTTTGTGTGCGGAAACAGCAGGGGAAGAAAAGCCGGTGTTGAGAGATGTACAACCCATAACATAAGGCTTGATGATCTTAATGAGGCAGTGCTGGCGGATATAAATTCACTGCTTTGTGACTGTTGCACAGATTCGGAAATATTCAGAAAAAAGGTCATGCATAAGGTGGTTGAAAAGCTGCCTGATGTTGATCAGCTTCAGTTTGAGCTTGGTGAGCTGGACAAGAAAATTGAAAGAGAGAGCCAGAAATACAAGCGGCTGTATGATGATTATTATGATGGTGTGATAAAAAATGCAATGCTTTTTGAGCAGATGTCAACTGAATGCAATAACCGAATTGAAAGTTACACCGCACAGAAAGAAAAACTGCAGGCAGATCTGAAATCGACTACTGAGCATTTCGACAGTGTGGACAAGTTTATCGGACTTATTCAGCGTTTTAAAAAGGTGGATAGTCTCAACAAGGAAATCCTAAATACTTTGGTCGATAAAATCGAAGTTGGCGAGAGAGTAAATACAGCAGCAAAAGAATACGTACAAAATGTTAGAATAAAATACAAGTTCATCGGTCGGTTAAATTGATTTATGAACAAATTGTTAGAAGTGGTTAGTGCTAAGATTTACTTGGGGAGCCAAGCAAATTTTAAGGCGAACTAAAATCGAGGACAGAGAGTAATGTTTGTTTTACTTCTTTTCCTTGGCGTTAGGTCGCCTTAAATCGTTATTTAGGGCTTTTTTATCGCTGTTACAATTAAGAGTAGTTTATTTCACAAGGAAGCAGGGCTTCCGTATGCTTACGTTATGTAAGTGTACGGAAGCCCTTTTTTGTTGCCCGATTATTCTTGATAAGGTGTGATCTATATGCCCAAAACTGAATTTGACTATTATTACGGCGTTGAAGCTGAGCAATTTACTTTTGTCCGAGTGCCGAAGGTGCTTTTCACTGATAAGGAACATTTCGGTGGTTTATCCAATGAAGCAAAGCTGTTGTATGGGTTGCTTCTTAAACGAATGAGCCTTAGCAGAAAAAACAACTGGATAGATAAGCACAACAGGGTGTATATCATTTTCCCTGTTGAAGAAATTGAGGAAAGCCTTGATGTTGGTCACGAAAAGGCTCTTAATCTTCTCAAAGAGCTTGACGATCAGTCGGGTATCGGGCTTGTGAAGAAGAAGCGAAGAGGTCTGGGCTTGCCGTCTATTTTGTATGTGAAAAACTTTATTAAACATTGTCAGCAGAGTTCGGATAGTGCTCCGACATTAAGAAGTACGGAAAACGGAAGTCCGGAAGTCGGAAAATCGGATTTGCAGAAGTCCGAAATTCAGACTTCTGCAAATCCGAAAAACAGACTTCTTGAAGTACGAAATTCGGACTCTAATTATATTGATAAGAATAATATTGAAATGAGTTATATTGACAATCAATCCGTCAATCGGTCACGGGCAGGCTTTCAAAATTTTTCGCCCGGAGCTTATGGATTGATTGACGGGATAGACAGAAGTACAGTTGAGGAAGAAGTTAAGGAACAAATCGATTATGACTGCCTTATCTCTCACCCCGACAATTCTGTTGTTCAAATGGCAGAAGAGATCAAAGACCTTATGGTTGATGTCCTTTGCGGAGAGCGAAGTGTGGTATCGGAGGGAAAACGTGTATCGGAAGAAACGGCGAGGGCAGCATACAGAAAAATCACCTTCGATCACGTTCAGTATGTGATGAAAAGCCTTGTCAGTTATCCCGACAAAATCAGCAGGATAGACCGTTTCCTGACGGCTTCTTTGTTCAACTCGGTTTACACGCTGACAAACTCAACGTTTGCAGGGTTTGAACATGATATGCGTATGAAGATGCTATGCTGATATGGAAATTTGAAAGGAATGAGGAAAGTGGCTGAACTTTTGCTTGTGGCAGCTGTATTTGAGATTTGCCGAAGAATGACCAAGTACAGGCTTAACGGCAGAAAAAATCACAGCACCCGTTATGAGTGCTGCGATAAGTGATCTGCTCGATAAATTGGAATTTATATAGATGATTTATGCACTAAAATATCGGATTATGTTTTCTCTGTAATCGGGATCCTTTTCATTAAAATACAGTTTTTGGTTTGGCAAATCGACATTGATATAAAACTCAGCATATTTCGCTTCATCGTTTGCTTCCAAAAAACACTTGAATTGTACTTCTTCTGTTTGCAGATTCATAGGGTTTCCGTTTATTGCGCCACATTCAATATACGCACTTTCTTTTAGCTTCAAATCTGTACCCCCGAAACCGTATAATTGTGAAACGCTCGAAATGAAATCATCTGATAGGTCTTTTTGGTAAGTTAATTTCATGCCTTTGGGATAAGTATGAAAAGTTCTGAAATCATTATTTGTGATGCCCCGCATATTGCATTTGATTTCAAGGCAGAAACCAACATTTTTCCCTTCATTACAGGCAGCACACTCCAAAATAATGCTGCCAAATAGCTTCTTCTTTGTATTGATTATGTCAAATGAAAAATCAACAAAATCATCATCAGTTTGCGTTAATTTACAATACTGTTGCATTTACTATACCTCCACAAATGTCGATTTGTCAAGCAGTTCATCCGATCAATTATCAAAACCATTATACCATATCCGCAAGGAAAAATCAAATAGAAAATCAAAAGAAAGGACAACAAACCAATGAGAAAGAACAAGAAATCCTGTTCCATCTCCGAATTTTGCAGGAACAACAATTTCCGAACGCTTG
>OMAM01000273.1_pt1 | contig 30703 bp, 24 predicted proteins | sample 1644621 | NCBI WGS metagenome assembly OMAM01 (sample SAMEA103958120, study PRJEB25191) | human gut metagenome | biome: human-associated habitat [ENVO:00009003]; feature: intestine environment [ENVO:2100002]; material: feces | place: Germany | collected 2013/2015 | reverse complement strand
GTGCGCGCAGCGCACGGGATTCCTGATTAAATTTTTTAATCAGGAATCAGTATTACATGGCGATTTCAGCGGATAGCGGCCACAGCGCCGCGTCATACAGGTATCGCGGAAGCATTACGCCGAGAGCCCGCCTTCTTGAGAAGGGGGGCTCTCGGCGTAAATAAATGGGCGAAACAGGACGCCTTACTTTTTGTCGAACAGGATGAACAGCGGGCTGGACAGGCACAGCAGGAAGGGCTAGAACAGCAGGGGAATGATGTCAAAGGCGCTGATGGCGTAGCCGAGGGTTGCACAGGTGGAAATGGCCACCAGCATCTGGGCGCCGTAGGGGATGGTGCCCTGAAAGATGCAGGAGAAGGTGTCCAGTAGGGAGGCGGAGCGCTTGGGGCTGATACCGTATTCCTCCGCCACCTTCTTGGCGGCCTCCTTCAGCTTCATGGCGCGCAACTCGGCGACCACGGCTTTCGCCTTCTCGCGGGACGCCTTCTTGCTCTCCTGGTCATCGAATACGAGAAGTCTATCGGCGAATTTCGACCGCCAAAACAAACGCCTATACAAACCAAACGCGCGCAGAAAAAGTTTATCACGGTTAGTGAACTGTTGGATGAATACGTGCAGGTCTATGGGCTGAATCACTGGGGAGATTCCTTTTTGTCCTGTAGTCTCCATCGTATTGAGCATTACATCAAGCCGTACTTGGGCAATGTGGCGGTGAAGGGCCTGACCACACATGATTTGGATTTATTCTATGATTCATTTCAGGACAAGCCGGCTGTTGTGCTAAAAGGCTACAAGAAAACAGATGCCTGCGTTTCCCGCTCGGTGATTGAAAAAGCGCACGCCCTGCTACGCAGTGCGCTGAATCAGGCGGTTATCTGGGAGTATATCCCCAGCAATCCTGCCCTCCGTGTGACGCTGCCCAAGTATCAGCCGCAGGAACGCGCGGTGTGGTCTGCCGGTGAAGCGCAGTGAGCGCTGGACTCCTGCACTGACCCCGTGCTGAAACTGTGTATGCTGCTGGCTCTCGGATGTTCCATGCGTGTAGGGGAGATATTAGGCCTTACGTGGGACTGTGTGGATATTTCAGAGGATGCCATTCGTGCCGGAACAGCTTGTGTGCGGATCAACAAGGAATTGAAGCGCTGCCAAAAGGACAGCCTCGCCGCTTTGGAGCGCCGTGGCCGCTCCACCGTTCTTTTGACGTTCCCTGAGTGGAAGCAGACCGGATCATCAACATCGCTGGTACTAAAGGCTCCAAAAACGGAAAGCAGCGTGCGGAAGGTATTTCTGCCGAAAACCGTTTCGATGGCGCTCACAGAGGAGAAAGATAGGCAGCAGAGGGCAAAAGAAATGCTGGACAGTGATTATCAGGACTTTGGCCTTGTGATTGCCCATGAGGACGGACGTCCCTACGAGGAAAGGCAGATTGCCTTTCTGCTCCGCAAGCTGACCGATGCCACAGGACTGCCGCCGGTAGTTTTTCACAGTCTGCGGCATTGCAGTGCCTCGCTGAAGCTACAAATCGGCGGCGGAAATATCAAGGCGGTGCAGGGCGATACTGGCCACGCACAATCCCGTATGGTAACAGATCTGTACGCCCATACCAACAACGAGGAGCGCCGCCGGTTGGCGGAGAAGGTAGAGGCGGATTTCTTCCAGAAACGGGCTGATGTGCCGCAGAAAAAGCCGCTGGATAACTCTGCGGAACAGGCGTACCGCCTGCTGCAAGAAAATCCCGACATTGCCAAATTGATCATTGCAACGCTGCAAAAACAGACGCAGCAATAGCTTGTTGGAAGATCTGTTGGAAAGTCCAACGAAACTAAGAAACGATAAAACAAAACAAACCCTGTAACCGTTGTGGTTACAGGGTTTGCGTGGAGCTGCTGGGCGGATTCGAACCGCCGACCTCATCCTTACCAAGGATGCGCTCTACCGACTGAGCTACAGCAGCATATGGCGACCAAGATGGGGCTCGAACCCACGACCTCCAGCGTGACAGGCTGGCGTTCTAACCAACTGAACTACTTGGCCAAATGAAATTTGGTGGGAACAACTGGACTCGAACCAGTGACCCCCTGCTTGTAAGGCAGGTGCTCTAACCAGCTGAGCTATGCTCCCGTCCTTGCCGCACACATTAGTACCGCGGCGACAAGAGAGATTATACTAAATATAAGCCAGACTGTCAACACCAAATTTCAATTTTTTTACTATTTTTTTCGGGCGTCCGCGGCCAGCTGCTCCAGCTGCTGGCGGTCGAAGTCATACACCGCGTCACAGAACTGGCAGGTCATGTGGCAGGAGCCCTGCTCCCGCAGGATGCCCTCCAGCTCGTCGGCCCCCAGGGACAGCAACGCCCGCTCCACCCGCTGGCGGCTGCAATAGCACTTGTAGCTTACCGGGCAGGTCTCCAGAATTTTCAGCTCAAAATCGGACATCACCGTCCGCAGCAGGTGCTCCGGGTCCGGATCCCGGTCCAGGATGGCAGACACCGGCCCGGCGGCCATGATGCCGCCCTCCACCTTGGCGATGGTGTCCTCCCCGGCTCCGGGCATCAGCTGAATCAGATAGCCCCCGGCGGCCTTGACGCTGTGATCCCGGTCCACCAGCACCCCCAGGGCGCAGGCGGTGGGAATCTGCTCCGACTCCACGAAATAACCGGCGATGTCCTCGGCGATCTCGCCGCCCATCAGGTCCACGGTGCCCACATAGGGCTCCTTCATGTGCAGGTCCTTGATGACGGTGATGGTGCCCTCGCCGCCCACGGCGCCGCCTACGTCCAGCTTGCCGTCGTCCCGCAGGGGCAGGTCCACCTGGGGATTGGCCACATAGCCCCGGACGCTGCCCTCGGCGTCGGACACCGCCAGCACCGTGCCCAGAGGGCCGCCGCCCTTGATCTGCAGGGTCAGGCTGGCCCCCTGGCCCTTCAGGGCGTTGCCCATCATGGACGCGCCGGCCAGGGCCCGGCCCAGGGCCGCCGTGGCCACCGGGCTGGCGTGATGAATCTGCCGGGCCCGCTCGGTAAGCTCCCGGCTGCAGATGGCCGCGGCCTGCACCAGGCCGTCGGTGGAAATCGCTCTTACAATATAATCGCTCATGCTTACAAAACCTCTTTTATTTGCGAATGCAGGTGAAATACACCCGGTCCTCACCGGGTACGGGGCGGCGCAGCTTCCCGTCGCCCCAGGTGCGCACGTCGGCAAAGCCCGCCTCCTCCAGCCACCGGGTCAGCTGCTCCACGGAGTAGCCCCGCTGGCGGTGCAGCTCGAAGCTGCGGTCCCAGGATCCGTCCTCCGCTAAGGTGAACAAGTCCATATAATAGGTACACAGCCCCCGGCGATACTCGGTGCGCCACACGCAGTAGGTGTCCTCCGTCTCGTCCAGGAACACCTGTCCGTCCAGGGCGGCCAGCCGCTCCGGCAGCCGCACGTCGAAGGCCAGCAGGCCCCCGGGGCTGATGAACAGGTGCAGCCGCTGAAAGGTCCGCTGCACGTCCCGGGGATTTGTCAGATAGTTCAGGCTGTCCAGGCAGCAGATGGCGGCGTCCACGGTACCGTACAGGTCCAGCCGGGGCATGGACTGGTGCAGGAACAGGGGCGGGACCTCCGCCGGGGCGCTTTTCTCCCGGGCGGCGGCCAGCATCTCCTCGGATCCGTCCACGGCAATCAGCTCATAGCCCCGCCCGGCCAGAAGCCAGGTCATGGACCCGGTGCCGCAGGCCAGGTCCAGCACCGTGTGCACCGGGATGCGGCTGCGGCGGAACAGCTTTTCCAGAAAGTCCGCCCGCTTTTCATACCCCACGTCCCAGGTCAGCTCATCATAGGCCCCGGCCAGCTGCTGGTAGCTGCTCATTTGTCCTCCTGCTCCTTCATGCGCTCCAGCACGTTCTCGTACCCTCCCGCGCCGTTGAGCAGGGACCGGTTCACCCGGCTGATGGTGGCGCTGGAGGCGCCGGTTTTCTCCAGAATATCGCTGTAGAGCATCCCGTCGTTGAGCAGGGTGGCCACTTCGTACCGCTGCTCCATGGACCGCAGCTCGGAAATGGTGCACAGGTCCTGGAAGAAGTTATAGCATTCCTCTTCGTTTTTCAGGGTCAGGATCGCACGGTACAGCAGGTCGCTTTTTTCCTTCTGGGCAATCTTGGATTTCGCCGCTCTTACCATAATTGTTTTTCCTCCGTTTCCAAAAAACGTAGTATTTGTTTTCCTCGGGTAGTCATTTTACCATTTTAACCTATAAAAGTAAACCATTTATGCAAAATTTTTTTGCAAATTTTACGGTTTGTTCACACTCTCCTCCGGCGCTGCCCGATAACGCTCCCGGGAGCGTTACCGGGTACTTTGCGTTCTGGCGTCTTAAATCCTACCAACCTACCATGCTGACGGTAACGATTTTTGCGCGCTATTTCGTCCCGTCTTAAAATTTTCATCATATTGTCGACCCTTTTCACGATAAATTCCGGTAAAATCGTCTGTTTTCGATTTTCTTCACGAGAAATCTTTACGCCATCGGGGCAAATCTTTATGAACTATTTATGAATGCGGACTATTCGTTGTCACCATTTTCACGAAATTTGTGCTATACTCACTGCATAAACCAGAGCTGTCCGGGAGCTCTGAAAATCGCAAAACGACTATGAAGGAGTGTGTGTTTGTGGCAACATTTATCATCGGTCTTGTGATCCTGTTCGGCGGCGCTGCGCTGTACGGACGCTTCTGCGAGAAGGTTTTCGGACCCGACGACCGTCAGACCCCGGCCTATGCCAAGCAGGACGGCGTGGACTTCATCCCCATGCAGGGCTGGAAAAACAGCCTGATCAACCTGCTGAACATCGCCGGCACCGGCCCCATCCTGGGGCCCATCCAGGGCATTCTGTTCGGGCCCATCGCATTTATCACCATCCCCATCGGCAACGTCATCGGCGGCGCCATGCACGACTATTTCTCCGGCATGATCTGTCTGCGCGACGGCGGCACCCAGATGCCCCAGATGATCAAGCGCTATTCCAATAAGGGCATTTTCAACGTATACAATGTGTTCTGCTGCCTGCTTCTGCTGCTGGTGGGCGCTGTGTTCGTTTATACCCCCGGCGACATTGCCGCCACCTCCGTATTCGGCTTCGACGGCAAGCCTACCTCCATCTCCACCTGGATCATTTACGGCGTGATCTTCCTGTATTACCTGATCGCCACCGTGTTCCCCATCGACGCCATCATCGGCCGCATTTACCCCATCTTCGGTGCGATCCTGCTGTTCTCCGCTGTGGGTGTGTTCATCGGCATGTTCGTCAAGGGCTATCCTCTGCTGAACGTGTGGGACGACTGGTCCTCTCCCATCCTGCAGCTCACCGGTGCTGACGGCGCGGTCAAGAGCTTCACCTATGCCGACTACTTCAAGGGCGGCCACTTCCTGCCGATCTTCTTCGTTACCGTGGCCTGCGGCATTCTGTCCGGCTTCCACTCCACCCAGACGGCTATCATCTCCCGCACGGTGAAGAACGAGCGTCAGGGCCGCATGACCTTCTACAACATGATGATCCTGGAGGGCTTCATCGCTATGGTGTGGGCCGCCGGCGCTATGGGCGTGTACAATCTGGCTCTGCAGGAGCCCAACGCCTCCCTGGCCACCGGCACCATCGGCGTGGTGTGCAAGGATATCCTGGGCCCCGTGGGCGGCATCATCGCCCTGGTCGGCGTCATTGTTCTGCCCATCACCTCCGGCGATACCGCTCTGCGTGCTCTGCGCCTGTCCCTGGCGGAGACCTTCCACCTGGACCAGTCCACCAACGGCAAGCGTATGCGTCTGGCCATCCCCGTGTTCGTTCTGGCCGCCGCCATCATCGTGTTCGCCAAGTTCAACAAGGACGGCTTCAACATTCTGTGGCGCTACTTCGCCTGGTCCAACCAGACTCTGTCCCTGTTCGCCTTCCTGTGCATCACCGTGTGGCTGTTCGAGAACGGCAAGGGTAAGTTCGCGTGGATGCCCCTGATCCCCGGCGCGTTCTACGCCTTCATCTGCTCCACCTACATCGCTAATGCCCACATCGGCTTCAACATCCCCTGGACCGCCTCCTACATCATCGGCGTGGTGTTCGCCATCGCCTATGTGGTGGCTCTGTGCCTGTATGGCAGAAAGCGCGGCGCGGCTGTGAAGCTGAAGATGAACAAGTAACTCCTTTTTTCTCCTGAAAGCATTCATAGCCAAAGGCCCCCGGCGAAAAGCCGGGGGCCTTTGGTCAACTTGTCAGAAAGCCTCGCAGAGTTTGCCGCCCGCAGGCGGCAAATCAAATGCAATCCATTTTCGCCCGGGGCGTGTACCTGGGCGAAAATTCTTCTCAGTCTGCAAGTGTGGAATTTGTTCGCCCCTGGCGAACAAATTATGCGCGCGGCAGACTGCAAGCCTTTTGCCCAAAAAGGGCTTTGCCCTTTTTGGACAGTCTCAGCCAAAGGCCCCCGGCGAAAAGCCGGGGGCCTTTGGTCATGTTCAAGGCGCAGTGACGGCTTGCAGCGCCTTGAAACATTTTGGCGGATATGATATAATCAACTCTGTCTATACACACTTTTGTCGGGAGGTTTTCCATAGAACCCCGCCGGGACGAACCCGTAAGAAAAACAGAAGGGAAGGCTGAACCATGCAAAACAAACCGATTTCTGATCTGGTGGCAGCGTTTGACCAACAGTCGGACAGGGTCAGGGCCTGTCTGACGGACCTGCTTGGCACGGTGGGGGAGGGACGCGTCCCGTCCCGGGAGGCCATGTCCGGCCTGGACAGCTCCGTGGCGGAGCTGCGCACAAGATACGACGCGGTCTATGCCATGACCCGGGACACCGTTTCGGCCGGGGAGCTTCCCCAGGACGGCGCGCCGGTGGGAGAGCTTGCCGACGCCGTGGAAAACTGCCGCGCCCGGTATCTGGAACGGCAGCTGAAGCGTGCGGCGGACATCCTGGAAAAATTCACCGGCGTCAGGTCCCTGATCCGGGAATACGCGGCCGCGCTGGCTCCTTATCAGGCCGCGGCGGCTGCGCTGCTGGACGAGCTGGCGGAGGACACGGTGGAGGAGCTGTTTCCCCGGACCCAGGGCCCCCAGCTGTTCCTGCAGGCGGTGGAAACGGAGAGCATGCACAGCCCCGCAGGCACCGAGCTGATGAAGAAGGTCCAGGAGCACTATCCGGACATGGCGATCACCATCGGCCTGGCCACCCGTCAGTTTTATCTGGACGACCGGGCCGCCCCGGAGACTGTCCCGGAGGCCGTGCCGGAAGAAGCGCCGGAGAATGCCCCGGAGGCCGTGCCGGAGGAGATTCCTGCGGAAGCGCCGCCCGCTGACGAGGAAGTCCCCGAAGCGGACGGACAGGAGGCTGCGGAACTGTTGCCGATCCGGAACCAGGTGAAAACCGGGGCCCCCGGCGCGTCGACCTTCAAGAAAGAGGTGGAGCGGCTTCGCCGGAGCTATCCGGAGGTCAGCGTGATCCTTCCCATATTCACCAACCTGGGGGTCATGTCCAAGATGCAGATCTTCGGTATGGGCGTCGCCATGGACTGCTTCCTGGACGACGACGCCGAGAAACGCGTGGGGCTGGCGGTGGATATGCTGGCCGACAAGGGCTATCTGGCCGAATTTGAGGCGGACGGTACGGTCTGGTACTGCCTGCCGTCCTACAGCTGGGGCTGCATGCAGAAGGAGAGCATCCGGCAGGACCGGCGGCTGCTGGCTCTTTCCGTGGGAAATGCCCGGCTGTTTGCCGACACGGAGATAAGCGCCGGCGACGCCCGGCTGCTGGGCATCCATAACGACGTTCTGCTGGCGTATCTGCTTACCCAGCGGGCAAGCCTTTCCGCCCCGGAGTATGAAAAGGTCAAACGGTCCATCCGGTGGTGCGGCGACCATTACCAGGCCGCGTGCTATGTGGACGGCGCTCCCCAGACCGCGTATCTGACGGTGCTGCCCGATGACGACCGAGGGGAGGACGGCGTGATCGACGCACGCCATATCCAGGCAAAGTACATCGTTCTGGCCGCCCGCAGGGAGCAGCTGGGCACGGTTCTTTTCCATCCCGCCTGCGAAAAGGTGATCGTCACGGAGGGCGTCCGGCCCTATTTCTGCGACCCGGACGGGAGCCTGTCCCAGCAGATGGACCAGGCCGACGCGGCCAGGGAAGCGGCAGCCGAGGATGCGGAACCGGATGCGCCCGAAGCGGAACCGGAGGAGACCGGCCAGGAACCGGAGGCCGCCTCTCCCGCCGGGGAGCCGGAGGATATCCCCGCCGACGCCCCCGCCGATACCCCTGCCGCACCCGAAGCCCCGGAGGATACGCCTGCCCCGGCCGCGGAGGCGCAGATGGAGGAGCCGTCCGGCGGGCTGACGCCCCGGGCGCTGCTGGAACGGAAGCGCACGCCCGGTGACGACGAGTTCTGCGGGCTGATCCATGAGCTTCTCAGCACCGAGGTCCCGGAGGACCAGCTGACCGGCGCCGTCGTGAACGCCGTGCTGCTGGCCAGAGGCGCCGGACTGGCGGATGACCGCCCCGCCGCCCGGCTGCTTTCGGCCCAGGTGCGTCTGGCGTCCATGCTGATGCCGGAGGAGTGCAGCTACAGCTCCGAGTGCCTGGCCCGGGTGTTCGGCGGCGCGGAAGCGGAGCTGCCCGCCCTGACGCTGGCCGCGTATATGTACGCCCTGCTGACCCCCGCCGTGACCTATGACTTCGGCCTGAAAGCGCAGACGGAGCAGTTTTTGTGGGATTTCGATGACTATTTCGGGGAACTGACGGCCTTCAAGGCGCTGTTCAACCAGCTGATGCGCGTGCGGGAGGTGAAGGTGAGCGGTTTCACGCCTGCCGTTATCGCCCTGCTGGGCAACGAGGCCGAAAACGAGCGGTTCAGAAGGACCCTGTGCCGGGAGGCCAATGCCAATCTCACCGTGAATACCCCCAAAACCAGAATGAAAGCCCTGCCGATCCTGTACAACTCCGAATTCGGGATCGGAAGCGACCTGTACCAGTGCATGGAGATCATCGCCCAGGGCAGGAACGACGGGGACGCTCTGGAGTGGGTGGAAACGGTGCTTTCCGAATACTGCGAGGCGGAGGACGGAGAATACCGCATTGCGGAGCACAAGGTGGACGACCGCCTGAACCGGGCCTGGGACGATGCCAACCCCAAGACCAGGTTCCGGCTTGAATATGACGCCCGGGACCTGGCCCTGAGGCAGTACCGCCAGCGGCTGGAGATCATGGCCCGCTGGGTCGAGCACATCCGCAGCGGCATGGGCGGCAGGCAGGAGCTGGAGCGCCTGCGGGTCCTCCGCCGGGATATCCTGGCCCTGATCGCCGACATCCGGGAGGACCGCTCCTGGAGAGGGGTGAAGGACGCCAATATCCTCGCCTGGCTCCTGACCCATATGGAGAGCTATCTGACCGACACGCTTTCCGACCTGCGGATCTATTCCGATCTGCTGTATACCGGCGTGTTCTCCCTGTCTCCGGGGGGCGTGCCGGAGATCGACGCCTCCCTGGGGAATCTGAAATACTACGAGGTGTGGCGCAATGCCCTGCGGCACATGATCGCGCCCAGAAGAAGCCTGGAGGAGATCACGGCGGAGATCCTGGGCGAAACGGCCGACGGGGATGCGGGACTCAAGGATAACCTGCGTCAGCTGTCCCTGCTGGGGCAGCTGGCCGGAACGGATGACGAGGTGTATGCCGTTTCGGACGCCCAGGCCAGGGAGGCCGCCGATTACGCCAACATCCGCACGGAGCGGTTCAGGGACGCCCTGGAGCTGGCCTATACCTATAACCAGATCAACGAGACCGAGAAGGAAAACCTTGCCGGCATCATGAACCAGTACAAGGGCGCCTTCTATGAGATCGGCGACTTTGCCGCCTGGCGGCGCTTCCTGGAGGCTCTGGAGGAGCAGATCCGGGAGCTTGCCGACGGCCGGAAGGCCCGGCTGCGCTCCCGCCTGGACGGCGCCCTGGCCAGGTACGGTACGTCGCCCCTGCTGCAGGAGGCGGAGCGCCTGCTGGAGCAGGAGTCCAACTTCGCCGTGGCGGAGGAGTACCTCAACCGCGCCGAGACCGGCGAGTGCGAGCTGGATGACGCGCTTCTGCATGACAACGACTATTTCAGCGATTTCCTGACCCCGTCCGTTTATGACCCGCTGCTGCAGGAGTGCATCCGGAGCAAGGGCAGAAATCTCAAGACCTTCGGCTGGAATTACGTGGAAAAGCAGCTTCCCCGGGACTGGACCGCCCGTCTGCGGGACAGCAGCCGGGCCCTGGTGTCCAACTGGCCTGCCCGCAGGGATATGGCCTCCCCGGCCCAGGTGCAGGGCCTGCTGAAGGGCCTGGGCATCGATGCCGGCGGGGCCGTGAAGGCCATGGGGAGACGGGAGGAAATGTGGCAGGTGACGGTCAGGCCCACGGCCCGGAGCCTGGCCGACTATCTGCACCCCATTGCCGCCTTCGGCACGCAGATGAAGTCGCCGCTGCAGGTGATCTTCCTGTATGGCAGCCATACGCCCCAGCAACTGGTGGACACGGTGACGTCCCTGAACCTGGGCACCATGTCCATCGTGTTCATCGACCAGCCCATTGATGCCGCCGCCCGGCGCTATATCGGCGAAATCTTCCATACCCAGAAAACCGGGCAGAATCCCTTCCTGCTGGTGGACCAGGTGCTGCTTTTGTACCTTGCCATGCACCAGGAGACGGAGCGCCTGCCGGCTATGCTGAAGTGCACGCTGCCGTATACCACCTATCAGCCCTTTGTCAGAGACGGCGGCTCCACGGCCGACGAGATGTTCTGCGGCCGGGCCACGGAGCTGGCCACCATCATCGACCCCAACGGCGCCTGCGTCGTTTACGGCGGCCGCCAGCTGGGCAAGACCGCCCTGCTGGAGCGGGCCGAGAGCCGTTGCTCCAAGCCGGAGAACAAGGCCTATGCCGTGTATTCCACCATCATCCGCCAGAAAAGCGAGGCCGAGGCGGTCGAAACCCTGCTGGCGGACATCAAGCGCAAAACCGAGGGCAAGGTGGCGCTGAAGCCCTGCGGGACCCTCCGGGAAATGTGCGCCCAGCTCAGCCGGATGTTCATGACCGGCCAGATCGTCTCCATGCACCTGCTGATCGACGAGGTGGACGATTTCCTGGGGGCCATTGCGGACGAGGCGTACAGGCCCATCCAGCCCCTGGTGGACCTGAAGCGGGAGACCAAGAACAACTTCAAGTTCGTCATTGCGGGCCTGCACAATGTCTGCCGGGCCAAAAACGCCACCAGGGCCAACGGCATCTTTGGCCAGCTGGGCCGGCCGCTGTGCATCAAGCCCCTGTCGCCCACCGACGCCATGCAGCTGCTGTCCAAGCCCCTGCGGTATCTGGGCTTCCGGATCGACCGCTACCCGCACCTGGAGACCATCCTCACCAACACCAACTACTATCCCGGCATCCTGCAGTTCTTCGGGTACATCTTGGTGGAGACCCTGACGGGCCAGTATGCCAAGTATTACCGCGCGGCCGACGGCAACCCGCCGTTTACCCTGCGGGACGATCAGCTGGGCGCGGTGATGAACTCCGCCGACCTGAACAAGAGCATCAAGGACAAGTTCCGCTGGTCCCTGGAGCTGGACCCCCGCTACTTCATGATCGCCCGGTGCATCACCATGCTCTATCACATTTTCGAGGAGGACCGGGCCTCCTGCAGCTGGCGGGGCTTCTCCGTGGAGGATATCATGGGCGTTGCGGAGGACTATCACATCCACTGCCTGGAGAACGTGTCCAAGACGGAGTATATCATCCTCATGGACGAGATGGTGGAGATGGGTATTCTCGGGAAGCCGGATGAAAGCGCCCATACCTACAGACTCCGCCGCAACTCCTTTGTGGACATCATCGGCGAGTCTCTGGACAGTCTGGAGGCCGACATCATCAGCAATAACACGGAGGAATGATCATGCGTTATACAGCTTGGGAGGAGTTCTGGTGGAACAGCATCACCGGCGCCCGGACGGTGGTTGACCGCGTGGCCATGGCGCTGCTGGAAAACAAAATGGTGGTCCTGAAGGTGCCGTCGGACCTGCCCTGGCGATATCCCATGCGAAGCGCCATCCAGAACGCCTTCAACGAGCGGACGGATGCGCGGGATATCGTGATCGAGACCATCGACGCCGTGGACAACAACCCCACCGATCAGGAGCCCGGCCGCTTCATCCTCCAGACCTACGCATCCTCGTCCATCCGGACGGGCTACCGCGAAAAATCCCGGATCAGCATCCAGGACTACATTTCCGACAGGAATGTCATCAAAAACCGCATCATCTGGGTGAAGGGACTGGACCAGCGGACCGCCGGAAAATGGCTCAGCTTCTGCCGGGGCTTTTCCCCCAGAAGTGCGGCGGACGGGCTGTTCGTGCTGGAGGTCCACGGGAATTTCACCTCCGTGGACTCCCGGTATATTCAGTCCATCGACTTTGACGACTGCGTCAGCAGCTATGACGTTCAGCAATTCAACAGCTTCATCATGGATGAAAGTTCGTATTCCACCGACTGGAAGCGCTATATCGCTGCGGCGGCGGCCTCGGTGTGCGGAACGGACGCGGAGCTGTCCGCAATGCTGCTGGAACAGGTGGATTTCCGGAGCGAGACGGCGGTGGACGGCCTGCAGCGCATTGACCGGCAGGGAGATTTCGACCGCCGGGGCGCGGAGGACGGCTCGGACCATCCCCTGCGGTACCTCCGGACCGGCGGCACCGCCGAGCTGTGGCACCGGATCTGGACCGCCCAGATCCAGGTCCTGTTCCCTCTGATCGAGCTGGAGCGCCAGAAGCTGATCGAAAAATGGCACGACTCCATCGAAGAAGCGCTGCAGGAGAACCATGTGGAGCAGTTCGGCGCGGCAGTGACCGACCCGGCGGAGGTGGAGCTGGGGACCCTGTGCTATATGATGCGCTGCAGGGTGTCCGGGGACTATCGCATGCTGTATATCCCGGAGGAGGCGGACCGGGAGCGGATCCGATTCCTCCACGAGTGCCGGAACAAGCTGGCCCATATGAATTGCTGCGCCCCCGGCCAGGTGGCCGCCCTGCTGGACGGCGTCTGCTGAAAATCAAGGCCCCCGTTGGCCGGACGGTATCGCACCGCCCGGCCAACGGGGGCCTTCGGCGTCCGCCGGGGAAATTGTTAAGAGATTTGTTAATAATATTCTGCTTGTTATTGGTGGACAAATAGTATATAATAATCTATATTATTGTCCTTATGCCGCCTTGGCGGCAGTCTATAGAAAGGGAGATAGCTATGATTAAGGTTCAAACCGGTCAGGGTGAGATCACCATCAGCAGTGCGGTATTCACCACCATCACCGGCGCGGCAGCCACCAACTGCTTCGGCGTCAAGGGCATGGCTTACCGCAGCATGACCGACGGCCTGGTGCACCTGCTGCGGCGGGAAGCCATGAGCAAGGGCGTGAAGGTCACTTATAACGAGGACGGCACCGTTTCCATCGAGCTGCACATCATCGTGGAAAACGGCGTCAATATTGCCACGGTCTGCCGCTCCATCATGAGCGAGGTCAAGTATGTGGTCACCAAAAACACCGGGGTGGAGGTCCGCGAGATCAACGTGTGCGTGGACTCGGTCACCGTGTAAGCACCCGGCCAAAGGAGTAACAAAGAGATGACAGATAGAATCAGCGGCAGCGCCTTCAAGCAGATGATCGCCTTCGGCGCTGCCTGTGTTGCCCAGCAGAAGCAGGCCATCAACGATCTGAACGTGTTTCCGGTGCCCGACGGCGACACCGGCACCAACATGAGCCTGACCATCCAGACCGCCGTCAACGAGCTGAAAAAGTCCGAGCCCGCCACCGTCGGCGAGGCGGCAAAGATCACCGCAGGGGCTCTGCTGCGCGGGGCCCGGGGGAACTCCGGTGTGATTTTGTCCCTGTTGTTCCGGGGCATTTCCAAGTCCGCCAAGGGCCTGGTGGAGATGGACGGCCCGGCCCTGGCCGCCGCCATGGGCGAGGGCGTGGCCACCGCCTATGGCGCGGTGATGAAGCCCGCCGAGGGAACGGTGCTGACCGTGTCCCGGCTGGCCGCCGCCCGGGCCGCCCAGGCCGCCCAGGAGAATCCCAGCGCCGAGTATGTGCTGGAGCAGGCCATTCTGGCCGGGCAGGAGACCCTGGCCCAGACCATCGACATGAACCCGGTGCTGAAAAAGGCCGGGGTGGTGGACGCCGGAGGCAAGGGCTACCTCATCATTCTCGACGGTATGCTGCGGGCCCTGCGGGGCGAGGAGCTGCCCCAGGTGGAGGAGGACGAAAAGGCCCAGGATAAGGCGGATTTCGGCGCCTTGAGCCTGGAGGACATCACCTTCACCTATGACACGGTGTTCATCGTGCGCAAGAAGGAGGGCGTGTCCATCGAGCCCTTCCGGGCGTATCTGGACGGCATCGGCGACAGCCTGGTCATCGGCGAGGACGACGAGGCCTTCAAGGTCCATGTGCACACGGATATCCCCGGCCAGGCCCTGACGGAGGCCGCCAAATACGGCACCCTGGAGCTGGCCAAGATCGAGAACATGCGCACCCAGGCGGAGGAGCTGGCGGCCGGCAAGCAGGCCCAGAGCACCGATGATCTGGACGCCGTGGAGGAGGAGCTGGAGGCCATGGAGGGCGGCGTGGCCGCCCCGGAGAAGCGCTACGGCTTTCTGGCGGTGTGCGCCGGTGACGGCCTGGCCGCCACCTTCCGGGATCTGGGCGTGGACCGCATCGTGTCCGGCGGCCAGACCATGAACCCCTCCACCCAGGCCATTCTGCAGGAGGTGAACCGCACCCCCAGCGAGGTGGTGTTCGTGCTGCCCAACAACAAGAACATCATCATGGCCGCCCAGCAGTGCGTGGGCCTGACGGAAAAAGAGGTCATCGTGGTGCCCACCAACACCGTGCCCCAGGGGATCTCCGCCATGATGGCGGTGGACCCGGAGGAGGCCGATCCCCAGGTGATCCTGGCGGCCATGACGGAGGCGGCGGAGAACGTGGTCACCGCCCAGGTGACCTATGCCGCCCGGAACTCCGACTTCGACGGCTTCGCCATCAGCGCCGGGGACTATCTGGCCCTGACGGACGGGAAGCTGTTCGGCACGGACCAGAAGCTGGAGACCCTGCTGGATCAGCTGGCGGCTCTGGCGGCGGACAAGGGCGCGGAGTTCATCACCGTGTTCTATGGCGACGGCGTCACCCAGGAGGACGCCCAGCGGGCCGAGCAGCGCTTTGCGGATGCCTGCCCGGAGGCGGAGGTGTCCATGCTCCCCGGCGGCCAGCCCGTGTATTACTATATTATCTCCATTGAATGACGCGCTTGTCCTTTCTGACGCGCAAAAGCCCCTGCTTTCAGATGATGAAAGCAGGGGCTTTCTTATACTAAAACCTGTTAAAAAGCTTGAAAAGCTTTTTATAGCACCGAAGGTGCGTCAGGTTTTGTATGAGACGCCACAGCGTGTTTTCACACGCTGTGCGTGCGCACAGCGCACGGGATTCTTGATTAAATTTTTTAATCAAGAATCAGTATTAATAGAGAATCTGCGCCCGGATTGAATTTGTGTGAGGGTCCGAATCCCTATGACAGAACCATGGCAAAAGAAAAAACTCCCAGCATAAGCTGAGAGTTTTCTTGGCAGCGGGAGAAGGATTCGAACCCTCACATACGGAGTCAGAGTCCGCTGTGCTACCTTTACACAATCCCGCTATGTTCCTGACGAACAAAACTTATTATACTCGTTTTCCGGCGTTTGTCAACACTTTTTTTCCGGTTTCTGAAAAAATTTTCCGGGGGCGGTCGGCCCGCCCCCGGAAAAGGTGAGAGGCGTTACGCCGCCAGCAGATCTGCCGACGTGAAATACTTCTTCAGCGGCTTATACAGCAGGGCAAACACCACCAGGCACAGGACGATGCTGGGTAGCATATAGCTTCCGTTGTACAGCAGGGAGTAGAACCAGGGGCTGGTCATGGTCATGCCGAAGAACTCGTCGGGCATCCACTTGCCCCAGACAAACACGCCGATGAGGTAGTGGGCCAGGAAGCGCAGCACGCCGCCGATGATGGTGCCGTAATAGACGCTCCACTTCCGGCGGGACAGCAGGCCCGCGCCGAAGCCCAGGGCCACAAAGGCCAGGAAATAGTCGCAGAGAATGGTGGTCCAGTCGATGGAGAACTTGTTGCCGATGAGATAGGTGATGGCGCCATACACCAGGCCGGCCAGGGAGCCCCAGCCGCAGCCATACCGGGCGGCAAACAGGACGATGGGCAGCATCTCCAGGGTGACGGAGCCGCCGTTGGGGAACTCATAGAGCTTGATCAGGCTCAGGATCTCCGCCATGGCGATGAAGATGGCGGCCTCGCAGATCATGCGGGTCTTGTTGATTTTCATGTGTCTTTCTCCTTTGCGAAAAGAATACCGCATCGCGGGCCCTGGAGGCGTCGCAATGCGGAAACAAAAGCTATATAGTCGCATTCCTACGCCGGCATTACCCGGATCAGGTTCGAGGGACCGGACGGCAATACGTCACATCTCAGCCGGCTTGCGCCAGCACCCCTTGGATTGTGAGGATATTCTATCACGGCTGTCGTTTTTTGTCAAGCCCCAAACGCACCGGAATGGTGGGGAGGTTTCTGACAAGCTGAGGAAGTTCCCGGCGCGCAGCGCCGGGAACTTCCTGCTATTCAGAGAAGTTCGCAATGAAACGGGATCGGTTGGGTTCAGCGGCCGTACATTTCCGTCATATGACGGATGCGCCGGGCCAGGGCCGGGGTGGCCTCGCCGGGCAGCAGACGCCACTGCCAGTTGCCGCTCTGGGTGCCGGGGACGTTGGTGCGGTGGTGCAGACCCAGCTCCAGATAGTCCTGCATCTGGGCCACAAACAGCCGGGCCACGGAGCTCATGCCGCCCCGGATAAGGCCCCAGTTGAAGCCCTCCTCATCGTTGAGCCCCAGGTACTCCCGGGCATAGGCGATGTCCTCCGGCGCGGCCTCGTCCTTCCACAGGGCCAGGGGGCTGTTGTCGTGGGTGCCGGTGTAGCACACGCAGTTCTCCCCGTAGGAGTGGGGGAGATAGCTGCTGCTGTCCCGGGAGTCGAAGGCGAATTCCAGCACCTTCATACCCGGCAAACCGGAATCCTGCAGCAGCTGCCGGACGCCGGGGGTGGGATAGCCCAGGTCCTCGGCGATGAACCGCAGCTGGGGGAACCAACTCGTCAGCACCCCCACCAGGTTCATGCCCGGACCCTTGACCCAATGGCCGTTCTTGGCGGTGGTTTCGCCGTAGGGCACCGCCCAATAGGCCTCGAAGCCCCGGAAATGGTCGATGCGGATCACGTCATACAGCTTGGAGGCCCCGTCTACCCGGCGGATCCACCAGCCGAAGCCGTCGGCCTGCATCCGGTCCCAGGCGTACAGGGGATTGCCCCACAGCTGACCGTCGGCGCTGAAATAGTCCGGCGGCACGCCGGATACCTCCGTGGGCACGCACTGGTCGTCCAGCTGGAAGCTCTCCGGCTCCGCCCACACGTCGGCGGAATCCATGGCCACATAAATAGGCAGGTCGCCGATGACCTGGATGTCCAGGCCGTGGAGATAGTCCCGCAGCCTGTTCCACTGGCGGAAGAACAGGAACTGCAAATAGGTGAACAGCTCCACGTCCTCCTGCAGCAGGGTGCGGTACCGCTCCAGCACCTCCGGGGATTTCCGCAGGCGGATGTCCGCGTCCTCCCACTCCGTCCAGGAGCGCATGCCGAAATGGCGCTTGCAGGCCATGTACAGGGCGTAATCCGGCAGCCAGCGGCTGTTCTCCGCCTGAAAGGCGGCCACCTCTGCCTGGTCCCGGACCCAGCCCCGGTCCTTAGCCTTCTGCAGCACGGCGAAGCGGCTTTCGTAGATCTTTCCGTAGTCCACATACCGGGGTTCGGTGCCCCAGTTCTGCTCCTGCACCTCGCTCTTTTCCAGCAATCCGTCCTCTATCAGCATATCCAGGTCGATGAAATAGGGATTCCCGGCGTAGGTGGAAAAGCTCTGATAGGGGGAGTCGCCATAGCTGGTGGGGCCCAGGGGCAGCATCTGCCAGCAGCGCTGCCCGGCGGCGTGGAGAAAATCGGCAAAGTCATAGGCGGCCTTGCCCAGAGTCCCGATGCCGTAGGGAGACGGCAGGGAAAATACCGGCATCAAAATGCCGCTGCAACGATTCATATGTCAGTCACTCTCTTTTAAGAAAAAATGCGGTAAATCAGCCCTTCACGGCTCCTGCGGCCACACCCTTGATGATGTGCTTCTGGCAGCACAGATAGAAGATGATCACCGGCAGGATGCTCAGCATGATCAGGGCCATGGTGGCGCCCATGTCCACGGTGCCGTAGCTGCCCTTCAGATACTGGATATGGATGGGGATGGTGCGGTACTGGTTGATGTCCAGCACCAGGCTGGGCAGCAGATAGTCGTTCCATACCCACATGATCTCCAGCACGCCCACGGAGATCATGGTGGGCTTCAGCATGGGCAGCACCACCCGGAAGAAGGTGCCCACAGGGCCGCAGCCGTCGATGGCGGCGGCTTCCTCGATCTCCAGGGGCAGGCTCTTGACAAAGCCCGTGAACATAAACACCGCCAGACCTGCGCCGAAGCCCAGATAGATCACCGGAATGGTCCAGGGGGTGTTCAGGTGCATCTGGTCCGCCGTCCGGGCCAGGGTGTACATGACCATCTGGAAGGGCACCACCATGGAGAACACGCACAGGTAGTACACGATCTTGCTGACCAGGCTCCCCACCCGGGAGATATACCACGCCGCCATGGACGTGCACACCAGGATCAGGGCCGTGGAGGTGATGGTGATGAAGAAGCTGTAGAACACCACCTTATAGAAGGCGAAGTTGCCGAAGGTCATGCCCTTGACATAGTTCTTCAGCCCCACGAAGGACTCCGCCGTGGGCAGCTTGAAGGTTTCGGTGTTGACAAAGGCGTTGGCCTTCAGGGAGTTGATGAGCACCAGGAGCACCGGCATCAGATAGATCACGGAGATGATGGTGAATACCACCGTCAGCAGGGCCTGACGGCGCTCTCTGCGGCGCAGAGCATCGGATCTGATCATTGCTGCACCTCCTTGCGGCGGTTGGCCTGAAGCTGGATGATGCTGATGGCCGCCACCACGATGAAGAAGATCACGGCCTTGGCCTGACCCACGCCGCGGTTTCCGCCGCCGCTGGTGCCGAAGGCGTTGACGATGTTCAGGGCCAGCATTTCCGTTGTTTTGATGGTTTCTCCGTTGCCCAGCTGCTGGAAGGGACGTCCGGCGGTCAGGGCCAGGTTCTGGTCAAACAGCTTGAAGCCGTTGGTCAGGCTCAGGAACATGCAGATGGTGATAGAGGGCATCACGTTGGGGATGGTGACCCGCCACAGGGTCTGCCAGCGGTTGGCGCCGTCGATGCGGGCCGCCTCCAGCATATCCTCGGGCACGGCCTGGAGTCCGGCAATGTAGATGATCATCATATAGCCGATCTGCTGCCAGCACACCAGGATCACCAGACCCCAGAAGCCGTATTTCGTCTCCAGGACCACGGAGGTGTTGTACTTGATGAGGATGCCGTCGAAGATCATGGACCAGATATAGCCCAGCACGATGCCGCCGATGAGGTTGGGCAGGAAGAACACCGTGCGGAACACGTTGGTGCCCTTGAACTTCTGGGTCAGGGCGTAGGCGATGGTGAAGGCGAACAGGTTGATGGCCAGCAGGCTCACCAGGGCGAACAGCGCCGTGTACCAGAACGCGTGCATATAGCCGGGGTCCTGGAAGGCTTTCCGGTAGTTGTCCAGTCCCGTCCAGGTCCACTGACTGGTGATGCGGAAGTTGCAGAAGGACAGAAACAGCCCCTTGAAGAAGGGGTACAGGAAGCCGATGCAGAAGGCCCCGAAGGTGGGCAGCAAAAACAGCCACACCATGCGCTTGATGGGGCGGCGGATCAGCCGGGAATTCAGCGCGGCCTCGTCCCGGCGGTGTTTCGGAAGTTTCATGACGCCTCTCTCCTATCTATGTATTTTCCGGGCGGCGCCCGGAGCTCTTGCCCGGTCCATACCGGCCAACAGCTCTGTGCGCCGCGGGTGAGAAAAATCGGGGGCGGGCGATAAGCCCGCCCCCGGTCCTATTGCGTTACAACGGAGCGCTTATAGCTCAGCCGTTCTCCTTGGCATACTGGGTGGCCCAGCCGTCCACGAAGGCGGTCTTGACGTTGTCCCAGCTGCCGCCGTTGACAGTGTACTGGGTCAGAGCGTCCACCACGCCCGCACGCCAGTCATCCACGGCGGGAGTCCAGTTGAAGGCCCAGGTCACAATGTACTTGCCGGCAGCGGTATAGGCGTTGGCATCGGCAAAGAACACGTTCTCGGGGGTCTTGGCGTTCTTGAAGGGGCAGGGGCCAAACTGCTCAGCCAGCATGGCGGTGCCCTCGTCGGAGGTGACGACCCACTTCATGAAGTCCAGAGTGGCCTGGATGTCCTCTTCCTTGGCGTTCTTGTTGACAGCCCAGCAGTTCTCGGTGCCGCAGCACAGACCGGACTGCTCCTCGCCCTCAACGCCGCAGTAGATGGGGATCATGGCCAGATCCTCGGGGTTCATCTTAAAGCCCTTCTCCTCGCCGGTGAGGTTGGCATACTCCCAGGAACCGTTCTGATAGAACACAGCCTTGCCCTGACCGAATTCGGCCTCGGAGGCGTCGCCGGTGGCGGTGGTCAGAGCAGCGCCGGTGGTGGCGGAGTCAGTGGTGTACAGATCCCAGACGTTCTTGAAGTTGTCCAGATAGGTGCCCTTGATGCTGGCGGGCTGAGAGGTGACCTTGTCATCCCGGAACTCATAGAACAGGGGCATGTTGGCCAGGTGACCGGAGAAGCGCCAGCTGGAGGAGCCCTCCAGGCCGGCGGAGCTGAAGGCGTCAAAGCCCAGCTCGGCAGCGCGGCTGTGGATGTCGTCGGCGACCTTCTTCAGGGTCTCAAAGTTGGTGATATCGGAGATCTCATAGCCGGCCTGCTTCAGCAGAGCCTTGTTGACGATGATGCCAAAGGCCTCATAGCAGTAGCCGATGGACACGGTCTCGCCGTTGGCATTCTTCAGGTTGAAGTCCTGGGTGGTCATTTCCTTCATGACATCGGTGTTATCCAGAGGATAGCAGAAATCGCCATAGGAGTTGACGGCACCCTGGTTGCCCACCTGGAACATGGTGGGAGGAGCGGACTTGTCCAGCTCGGAGGTCAGCATGGTGTCATACTGGCCGGAGGCAGCGGTGACGACCTTGACCTCCACACCGGTCTTCTCGGTGTAGGTCTTGGCCAGCGCCTGCCAGGCCTGATCGGCCTCGGGCTTGAAGTTCAGGTAATACACGGAGCCCTTGGCCTCCGTGCCGCCGTTTGCGGGGGTCTTGGCGCAGGCTACCAGGGACAGAGCCATGACAGCGGCCAGGATCAATGCAAGAGTTTTCTTCATGATCAATTCTCCTTCATTATATTTTTTTCAGGCGTTTCCGCCGGAAAAACTTAAGAAATGTCGCGGACGGATTCCCCGGTCCGCAGGGTGGTGTGGGCCGTCTCCCGGATGGGGCCGCCCCGGTGCTCCACCATGTCCAGCAGGATCTCCACGCTACGCCGGCCCATGTGCTCCACAGGCTGGCAGAGGGTGGTCAGGGTGGGGTTGATATAGTCCGAGATGGTCAGTCCGTCGATGGCGATGACGGAGCAGTCCTCGGGGATCCGCCGTCCGGCCTCCCGCAGGGCCCGCATGGCCCCGATGGCCATGTTGTCGGAGATGGCGAACAGGGCGGTGAACTGCGCCCCCGTCAGCAGATGCTGCTGCATGGCCAGATACGACTGCCGGATGTCGAAGGAACCGGCCTCGATGACCAGCTCCGGGTCCAGGGGCAGATCGTGGGCCGCTAAGGCCCGGACATAGCCCTGATACCGCAGCTGGCTGATGGAGCGGTCCTCCGTGCCGGAGACCAGCGCCGCAATGCGCCGGTGGCCGCAACGGTACAGCTCCGTCACCGCCCGGCAGGCCTCCTCCTCGTCGGCGATAGACACCGAGGCGTAGGAGTCCGGCGGCAGGGTGCCGTACTGGTTGTCATACGAGCAGCAGACATAGGGGATGTTCAGCGGCGCCAACTCCTGGGGGGTATAGTCGGACCGGCCGCCCAATAAGATCAGGCCCCGCAGCCGCTTTTCCCGCTCCATCATGGCGCCCCGCTTCACCTCGTCGTCGCAGGTGCCGATCTGCTGCATCACCAGGGTATAGCCCCGGGCCGTGACCTGCTCCTCGATGACCCGGATGATATCCGTGTAAAACGGGTTGGACACGCCCCGCACCACCAGGCCGATGGCATCGGACTTGGTTTTCACCAGGTCCCTGGCGGTGTTGTTGGGAATGTAATTGGATCGTTGAATGGCGGAGAGCACCTTGCGCCGGTTCTCCGGGCTGACGTCCGGCCGGTCGTTGAGCACCCGCGACACCGTGCTGACGCTTACGTCGCACTGCCGCGCAATATCCTTGATGGTCATAAAGTGCGTTTCGTCTCCCTTCTTCTGCCATTCCAAAGCGGCGGCAACATTACCGGTAACGTTTCCGACCCCCTATGGCCCTACTTTACCAACTTTCGTCCCGTCTGTCAATGGCATTTGTAATTTTCTCCGAATCTCACAGTTTTTTGTCGTATTTTGTTGTGATTTTAACGGACGTCCTGCCGCAGAAGCTCCTCCAGCCGGGACTCGCCCAGCACCCGGATGCCCTGCTCCCGCAGAAGCCCGGCGGCAACGCCCCAGCCCGCCGTCAGCGTGCCGGAAAACGTGCCGTCATACACGGCCCCGGAGCCGCAGGAGGGGCTGCGCTCCTTGAGGACGGCGGCCTGGGCCCCGGTGAGCCGGGCCAGCTGCGCCGCAGCCTCCGCGCCCCGGCGATAGGCCTCCGTCACGTCCCGGCCGTCCCGGGTGACCACCCGGTCCCCCTGAATCTCCGCCGGAGGCCGGGGCGTGGACAGTCCCCCGAAAATCTCCCCGCACACGGGGACCACATGGTGCTTTTCGCACAGGGCCCGGGCCAGGGGATGGGCCTTGCTCTGCCCGTCGTACCGGCAGGGGACCCCCAGCAGGCACGCGCTGACCAGAATCGTCACAGGATCAGCTCCTTTCCGTTCAGGCAGGCATAGACCAGCGTCTCCCCCTGATACCGCAGCTTCAGGGAGAAAAACGGCGCCCCCTGCCGCAGCAGGTCCAGAAAGATCCGGTCCCCGGCCCACTGGGGCAGGGCCGCCAGCCGGTCCTTGTGGATCCACTCCAGCACCCCCTCGTCGCAGTCCTCCCGGACCTGGCCGGTCCACTCCGTGGCGGTGAACAGGTGCATATATTCCGTTTCCCACCGGTCGGACACAAAGGTGACGATGCCCCGGTAGCGGTATCCGGTGACGGTGAGCCCCGTCTCCTCGTTGATCTCCCGCAGGGCGCACTCCTCGGGGCTTTCGCCGTCCAGGAACTTGCCGCCGATGCCGATCCACTTGTCGCGGTTGCAGTCGTTTTCCTTTTTCACCCGGTGGAGCATCAGATACTCCCCGGCGGGATTTTCCAGATAGCAAAGGGTGGTATAGCGCATACGTCCGCCTCCTTCGGCCCACTATTATAGTGTATCCCCCGAAAAAACGCAACCCTTGTGGAAACCTCCGGGCTGTGATATAATACCGGCATCATCTGTAGAAATGTGAGGTATTGCTATGCTGCTGATCCGTAACGCTTACATAAAGCCCATCACCGGGCCGGATATCCCCAACGGCTGCCTGCTGGCCGAAGATGGCCGCATCACCGCCGTGGCGGCCCACATCGACGCCCCGGAGGGCTGCACCGTCATCGACGCCGGCGGCCGCCTGCTGACTCCCGGCTGCGTGGAGGCCCACTGCCACATCGGCCTGGACAACCAGTGCATGCGCTGGGAGGGCATGGACTATAACGAGATCGTGGACCCCCTGACCCCCCAGCTGCGGGCCATCGACTCCATCAACCCCCAGGACGAGGCTTTCCCCAGCGCCATCCGGGGCGGCGTGACCACCGCCTGCACCGGCCCCGGCAGCGCCAACGTGGTGGGCGGCACCTTCACGGTGCTGAAGCTGGCAGGCAAGCGGGTGGACAATATGCTGCTGAAGGAGCCTGCCGCCATGAAGTGCGCCTTCGGCGAGAATCCCAAGGGCTGCTATGGCCAGGGCCTGAAGAAAAGCCCCATGACCCGCATGGCCGTGGCGGCGCTGCTGCGGGAGCTGCTGTTCAAGACCCAGCGCTACCGGGACGATAAGCTGGCCGGGAAGAATCCCCCCTTCGACATGAAGCTGGAGGCCATGCTGCCGGTGGTCAACGGCGAGATCCCCCTGAAGTGCCACGCCCACCGGGCCGACGACATCCTCACCGCCGTGCGCATCGCCAGGGAGTTCGGCCTCAAGGCCACCCTGGACCACTGCACCGACGGCGAGCTCATCGCTGACGAGTTGGCCAAGGAGGGACTGCCGGTGTTCGTGGGGCCCACCCTGGGCAGTAAGAGCAAGGCTGAACTGCGCCACAAGAGCTTCACCACCCCCGGCACGCTGTACAAGGCCGGGCTTACCGTCAGCATCATCACCGACGCACCGGTGATCCCCCTGGAGAAGCTGCCCATGTGCGCGGGTCTGGCCGCCGACGCGGGCCTGCCTATGGACGAGGCCTGGCGGGCCATCACCATCAACCCCGCCCGCAGCCTGGGCATCGACAGCCGGGTGGGCAGCCTGGAGCCCGGCAAGGACGCCGATTTCGTCCTGTGGACCGCCGATCCCCTCACCACCATCGGCGGCCAGGCGTATATGACCGTCATCGACGGCCGGATCGTGTATCAGGCGGAGTAAAATCACCTAAATTCCCGGGAAATCCCGATTTCCTCTTGCGAAGCGCCGGGTTTTCCTGTATAATCAACCAATAGCACATTACAAAGGGTACCGCGTACCTATTTTCGAGAGGACTGAAACAACTATGAGTGCATCCAGAGAAAAGAAAGCCCGCCAGGAATTCAACGCCAGCGGCGCAGTGGACCCCAAGGCCGCCCGCCAGGCGGAGGAGCGGGCCAAGCAGCGCCGCAACAACCGGCTCTATGGCGGTATTGCCATTGTGTTCGTGCTGGTGGCCGCTGCGCTGCTGGTGTGGAACTCCAACGTGATCCAGCGGGGCTCCGCCGCCGTCACCGTGGAGGGCGAAACCTATTCCGCCGCCGAGGTCAGCTATTTCTATCATGTGGCCTATAACTCCATTGCCCAGAACCAGTACGCCTCCTATTACGGGCTGAGCACCTCCACCCCCCTGACCCAGCAGAGCCTCAGCGACATGGCCAAGACCCTGCTGGGCGTGTCCGAGGACATGACCTGGGACGCCTATTTCAAGGAGGCCGCCAAGAAGAGCCTGATCCAGATCACCATGCTCAAGAAGGGCGCCGCCGAGAAGGGCATCACCTGGAACGACGACATGCAGAAGGAGCTGGACTCCACCATGGAGACCCTGGCCTCCTATGCTAAGTCCGCCGGTAAGAGCGAGGGCGAGTACCTCAAGCAGCTCTACGGCAGCAACATGACCAAGAAGATCTTCCAGGGCATCCTGAAGGATACCATCATCGCCTCCCACTATCAGCAGGACTACATCGACAGCCTGACGTATACCGACGAGGAGCTCCAGAAGTACTATGAGGAGAACAAGAACTCCTTCGACGTGGCCAACTATGAGATGATCACCTTCAACGGCGCAGCCGCCTCCACCAAGGACGCCGACGGCAACACCGTCCAGCCCACCGAGGAGGAGAGCGCCGCTGCCCTGCAGAAGGCCAAGGACGCCGCCAACGCGGCCCTGGAGCAGGTCAAGGGCGGCGAGCTCCTGGCCAAGGTGGCCAAGGACTATGAGTCCATCGGCACCTATTCCCACCCCGAAGCCGGCACCTACAGCGGCGATGCCGCCACCAAGTGGGTGTTTGACGAGAGCCGCCAGGAGGGCGACACCGAGATCGTGGAAAACGGCACCTCCATCTATCTGCTGGTGTTCCACAGCCGGACCCGCAACGATTACAACACCGTGGACGTGCGTCACATTCTGTTCAAGGTGGACACCACCGGTCTGGACAGCAAGGCCGAGGATTACCAGGCCAAGCTGGAGGAGCTGAAGGCCGGCAAGAAGCAGGAGGCCGAGAACGCCCTCCAGGCCTGGAAGGACGGCGACGCCACCGAGGACAGCTTTGCCGCGCTGGCCAACCAGCTGTCTGACGACACCGGCTCCAACACCAACGGCGGCCTGTATAAGCAGGTCTATAAGGGCCGGATGGTCACCGGGTTCAACGACTGGTGCTTCGACGAGAGCCGCAAGGCGGGCGATACCGGCATCGTGGAAAACGACGGCAATTACATCGGCTACCACGTCATGTACTTCGTGGGCACCGACGATCCCTATTGGATGGTCCAGGTCCGCAATGCCATGATGAACAAGGAGTACTCCGAGTGGTCCGCTAACCTGGTCAAGGACATCACCGCCACCGAGAACTCCGGCATGAAGTACGTGGGCTGAATCCCCGCTTCCTGCAACGGCATAATCCATAACGGCATAAACAAAAGAGACTGGCCTGCGCCAGTCTCTTTTGTTTTCCCGGCGAGGTGGAAATCCGCGAAAAAGTGTGATATACTGGGAAAAATCAGTAGCTCCCTGCCGCGGTATGCCATGGCCGGGGGACATAAGGAGATCACCATGGAACACAGATTTTTACGGACGGAAATGGTCCTGGGGGACCGGGCCCTGGACCGGCTCTCCCGCTGCCATGTGGCGGTGTTCGGCCTGGGCGGCGTGGGCAGCTATGCCGCCGAGATACTGGCCCGCTCCGGGGTGGGGGAGTTGACCCTGGTGGATCAGGACACCCTGAGCCTCACCAACATCAACCGCCAGCTGTACGCCCTGTCCTCCACCGTGGGGGAGTATAAGGCGGAGGCAGCCGCCCGGCGGTGCCGGGACATCAACCCGGACATCCGGGTCCACCCCCTGTGCGCCACCTATGACGCCGCCCACCGGGAGGACTTTTTCGCCGGGAAATTCGACTACATCGCCGACTGCATCGACCTGGTGACCTGCAAGCTGGACCTGATCCAGCAGGCGGGGGAGAGGGGTATCCCCATCATCTCCGCCCTGGGCACCGGCAACAAGCTGGACCCCACCCTTCTGCAGGTGACGGACATTTCCAAAACCTCCGTGTGTCCCCTGGCCCGGGTCATGCGCCGGGAGCTGCGGGACCGGGGCATCCGGCATCTGCAGGTGGTGTACAGTCCGGAGCCTGCCGCCGAGACCCGGCAGCTGGAGGCCCCCTCCCCCGGGCGGCGCAGCGTTCCGGCCAGCGTGCCCTGGGTACCCTCCACGGCGGGGATCCTGATGGCCTCCGCCATCGTCCGGAACCTGATAGCGAATGAGAGTGAATAATATGGATATCATACAGGAAATCGAAAATTTTGTCCCGCTTTGCCCCCAGGAACAGCGGGACAAGGCCGGGATACTGCGGTTTTTGGCGGGAAATCCCGACGCGTTTGAACGGGAAAATCTCACCGCCCACATGACCGCCTCCGCCTGGGTTTTAAGCCCGGACCGGCGGCAGGTGGTGATGGTGTATCACAATATCTATAACTCCTGGTCCTGGACCGGCGGACACGCCGACGGGGACCGGGACCTGCTGGCGGTGGCCATGCGGGAGGTGACGGAGGAGACGGGGCTGCAGCGGCTGGAGCTGCTGCACCCGGGGATCTTCTCCTTAGAGTGCCTGACGGTGGACGGCCACGAGAAGCGGGGGCAGTATGTCCCCAGCCACATCCACATGAACGTCACCTATCTGCTGGGGGCCATGGACCACGAGCTACGGCAGAAGCCGGACGAGAACAGCGGCGTGGCCTGGTTCACGCCGGAGGAGGCTCTGAAGGCCTCCACGGAGCCGTGGATGGTCCGGCGGGTATACAGCAAGCTGACCCAGCGGGCCGCAGCCTATATGGCCCGGTAAGGAGGCAATTTTTCATGGCAAAACGAAAGCCGGACACCGGCGCGATCTATATTTCCCCAAGACTCCGGGCCAGTCTGGAGCCGGTGGGCCGCTGCGCCCTGACGGTGGTAACGGCCCCCATGGGCTACGGCAAGACCACGGCGGTGAACTGGTTCCTGGGGACCCAGCCCCCGGGCTGCGCCATCCGCATCAGCATCTATTCCGACAGCCTGCCCGCCCTGTGGCAAAGCGGCCGCCGGGCCTTCCGGGACGCGGGGCTGACGGCGCTGGAGGGCTTCGAGTGCCCCGGGGACCCGGCCTCCGCCGGTCTGCTGGCCGACACCCTGTGCCGGGAGCTGCGGCGGCAGGAGCCATGGTATGTGTTTCTGGACGATCTGCACCTGATGCCGGACCGGCGGGTGGCCCACTTTTTGTGCGAATTGGCGGCAAGACTGCCAGATAATGTGCATCTGATCGCCGCCAGCCGGGACAAGGTCCTGTCCGGGGACCAGGTGCTGCGGCTGGGCGGGCGGCTGCACCGCATCGGGGCCGGGCAGCTGCGGCTGGAGGGAGGCGAGCTGGCGGCCTATGCCCACTGGTTCGGCGCGGCCCTGGACCGGGAGCAGCTGACGGAGCTGCAGCAGGCCACCGAGGGGTGGATGGCCGCCGTGTATCTGCATTTGCAGGCTCTGGTGGACCGGGGCACCGCCCCGGCGGAGACGGCGGACATCTATGACATGTTCACCGCCGCCATGCTGCGGCCTCTGCCGCCCCGGCGGCAGAAGTTCCTGGCGGTGATGGGCCTGGCGGACGAGTTCATCGGGGAGATGGCCCGGTTTATTACGAAAGAACCGGACACGGCGGAGATTTTGTCCGACCTGACGGCCAAAAACGCCTTTGTCACCCGACTGCCCGGCGGGGGATACCGGTTCCACCACATGATGAAGGCCTGCGCCCAGCGGGACTTCGACGCCCTGCCGCCGGAGGAGCAGGCGGCATATCAGGCCCGGTACGGCCACTGGTACGCGGAAAACGGACAATATTTGCAGGCCCTGGCGGCCTATAGCAAGGCAGGCCGGTGGGACGCCGCCCTGAAGGTGGTGCAGCAGGACGCGGGCATCCTGCTGGCGGCTCTGCGGCCCGAAGAGGTGCTGGAGCTGCTGGATCACTGCGGCGATGAGGTGCTGATGGAGCATCCCACGGCCCTGCTGGTGCTGATGCGGCGGATGTTCACCTGGGGCCGGATCCCCCGGATGCGGCAGCTGAAGGAGCTGCTGCTGGAGTCCGTCCGGCGGCACCCAGAACTGACGGACCGGCAGCGGGGAAACCTGCTGGGGGAGTGCGACCTGATCGAGAGCTTCCTGTATTACAACGACATCGGGGCCATGAGCCGGTTCCACCGCAGCGCCAGCAGGCAGATGACCCGGCAGGCCGTCAGCATCCAGAGCCACGGCAGCTGGACCTTCGGCTCGCCGTCGGTGCTGATGATGTTCCACCGGACCCCGGGACAGCTGGACCGGGAGTTGGCGGACATGGACGAGTGTATGCCCCACTACTATCAGATCACCGGGGGCCACGGCATGGGGGCCCAGCTGATCATGGCCGGGGAGGCGGCTCTGGCCCGGGGACGGCTCAACGACGGAGCCATTGCCTTAGAGCGGGCCCGGGCGGCCATCAGCGGCAGCGGACAGGAGAATATGGCCCTGTGCTGCGACTTTCTGGAGATGCGGCTGCACATGGCCGCCGGGGAGGCGGTGGGGGTGGACCTGCGCCGCCGCCGGCAGCTGATGCAGCAGCACAACGCCATGTGGCTGCATATTTTCGACAGCAGCGCCGCCTATTGTCAGGCGGTGCTGGGCCGGACGGACGATATTCCGGAGCTGTTCCGGGAGCATCGACTAGATACCGTGAATTTCCTGGGGCCGTGCCTGCCTATGATGCAGATGATCGAAAATCAGGTGTATCTGGCCCAGGGAGCCTATGCCCGGGTCATCGGCGGCAGCGAGGGGTTGCTGGCCCTGTGCCGGGGGATGCACTATGCCCTGGTGGAGCTCTATGTGCTGGTGCAGACCGCCGCGGCCTATGAGAAGCTGGGCAAGCGCCGGGAGGCGGCGGAGCTGCTGCGTCAGGCGGCGGCCCTGGCCCAGCCGGACGGCCTGGTGACGCCCCTTGCGGAAAGTGGCCGCTATCTGCGGGAGCTGCTGCCGGAGTACGGGACCCTGGGCCGGGAGGCGGCGGAGCTGAGCCGGGTGCTGGAGCGGGGGAAGCAGCAGGAGCAGCGGCCGGCGGCCTTTGTCCCCCTGACGGAGCGGGAGTGGGCCGTGGCCCAGCGGATGGCCCGGCGGCTCAGCAACCGGGAGATCGCGGGGCAGCTGTTTTTGACCGAGGGCACCGTGAAGCAGTACATCAACCAGATCTATTCCAAGCTGCACCTGACCGGCGACGCCCGCACCAAGCGCCGCCGCCTGGAGGAGCTGATGGGGGAGTAAACGGCAGAGAATCGCCGAAGCGCCGCCTGTGGCGGATGAAGCGAGGCGATTTCGAGGAAGTGCCCCGGTCGGCGGGCACGACAGTGCCTGCCAACCGGCTGGCACGACGGTGGGCAGAGAATCGCCGAAGCGCCGAAGCGCCTGCATTGCCCTCTCA
>OMAM01000272.1_pt1 | contig 30782 bp, 25 predicted proteins | sample 1644621 | NCBI WGS metagenome assembly OMAM01 (sample SAMEA103958120, study PRJEB25191) | human gut metagenome | biome: human-associated habitat [ENVO:00009003]; feature: intestine environment [ENVO:2100002]; material: feces | place: Germany | collected 2013/2015 | reverse complement strand
GTTAATCTTGTATTATATGAGAACTGTTGTGCTGAGCAGAGAAGGCTGTACGGTATCCTGGCTGTTTTGGAAGAGAAATTATAAATGGGAAGAGCTTGCTGTTATCAGAGAGGATGTCTGGTATACATATGGTAAGGGAGGGAGCATACGTTATCAGGGGATTGTATTTTCCAAATATGCAGTAAATAAGAAGAAAAAGAAATATACTACCAGGATGATCGTTGATGCGTTTCCGCTTTCAGATTGTTTTTACATTACTTTTGATGAACATGGCAATGTTTTTTCTTATAAATTAGAAAAAGGAAAAAAGCAAGTTATTAGAAAAATGTACGTAAATGTTCGTGAAAAAATGAAGGAATGGGGAGTGGAGGCAGAAAAAGGAGAGGGAATAAAAGAAGAAGAAAAACAAAGACAAGAGAAAAAAGCTAATTTATTTCAAAATAAAGAAAAAGGAAGAATAAAGATTCTTGCAGGATACCATCAATATTTTGCAGTAGATAAATCAATAAAAAGCACATTAAAAGCTTTAGATGAACATACTGGAAAAGCAGGTGTTGTATGGCATACTCAAGGTTCTGGAAAAAGTTTTGCAATGGTATTTTATACTGGAAAAATTTCTAAAATACAAGACTTAAACAATCCTACTATTGTTGTATTAACTGATAGAAACGATTTAGATAATCAATTATATGAAACATTTGCGAATACTAATAGAGAAATACTTCCTCAAAAAACTCAACATGCTGCAAGTAGAAAAAAACTAAAAGAATTGTTAAGCGTAAATGCTGGAGGAATCATATTTACAACTATACAAAAATTTGAAGAAGGCGATGATATAATTTCTGATCGTGAAAATATTATATTTATCGTTGATGAAGCACATAGAAGCCAATATAGTACAGAAAAGAAATTTAATAGAAAAACTGGAGAATTCCAAACAGGTTATGCTAAAAAAATGAGAGATAGTCTTCCAAAAGCTACTTTTATAGCGTTTACAGGAACTCCAATAGAATATGCTGATAAAAATACAAGAATTCTTTTCGGAGATTACATAGATGTATATGATATGACTCAAGCTGTTTTAGACAATGCAACTGTTCCTATTTATTACGAAAATAGAGTTGCAAAATTAAAACTAGATGAGAATGTTCTTAAAGAAATAGATGACGAGTATAACTACATAATTGAAAATGACGAAGCCGATGTTGAAACTGTAACTAAATCTAAAGAAGAACTTGCAAAACTTGAAACAGTCATAGGTGCACAAGATCGTTTGGAAATGTTATCTAAAGACATTATTGAACATTACGAGCAAAGAGAAGATATACTAAACGGAAAAGCTATGATTGTTTGTATGACCAGAAAAATAGCAATAGATTTATATAAAGAGATTATAGAAAAAAGACCAGAATGGAAAGAAAAAATAAAAGTTGTTTTAACAGACAACAATGATGATCCTACTGATTGGCATGAAATAGTTGGAAATAAAAAGTATAGAGATGATCTTGCAACTGAATTTAAAGATGAAAAAAGCAAATTAAAAATCGTAATTGTTGTTGATATGTGGCTAACTGGATTTGATGTTCCAGATCTTGCAACTATGTACATAGACAAACCAATGAGAGGTCATAATTTAATGCAAGCAATAGCTCGAGTTAATAGGGTTTACAAAGATAAAGAAGCAGGACTTATCGTTGATTATATTGGTATTGGAGCAGATTTAAGAAATGCTTTAAATGAATATACAAATAGAGATAGAGATAAAGTTCCAGATATTACAGCTGCTTATGTAATAGTAAAAGAAAAACTAGAAGTAATGAGAGATTTCTTCTATGGATTTGATTATCAAGGTTTCTTTAGTAGTTCAAACCAATTAAGATTAAGAACTTTAGCTGATGGAATAAACTATGTGCTTTCTAAAGATGAAGACGAAAAGAAAGATTTTATTGCTGAAGCAACAGCTCTATCTCAAGCTGAAACACTTGCAAGAAGTATATTAGATGAACAAACAAAATTAGAAGTTGAATTCTTTAAAGGCGTAAAATTGAAAATAAACAGTTATATATTATTGATTGGGTGGTGAATTAAAGTGGACAAAAATCAATTGATTAATGAAATATGTGATGAAATCGATTGTTTTACGAATCAAACAAAACAACGTGAGTTGGTTGAGTTATTTATTACAGTAATGCTTATAAATACGGATGTATCAGAGCTTGCAGGTGTAGTTGATAGACAGTTTTCTGCGTATATTAAGCTATTTGATCAAGAGGCATCAATGAATGATATTAAGTTATGTTTGTCGGATGCTTTGAAAATTGAACCTTTTTTAAAAAAAGTGTTGTATTTGATTGATTCAGCTAAGTATGCGGCGGTACAGAATACAAATATGGGTTTAGCGAGAGTAATAAATGAACTAGGATTAAATCCTTATAATAAAAATTTAAATGAGGATTATACGCAATATTTAAATAATCCTGTTCATATGAATTTGCTTAAGTCGTATCAGTTAAGAAATATAGAATCTCATACTTATGAATCATGGGGGCGACGTGCTATTTTTGAAAATATTGATTGTGTGATAATTACTTGTTTGAATGCAATTGATAGAAACATAGCATCAATAAGAAATAGCATAAAAACCGAAACAATAAAAAACACCATTGATGTTGATAAGTATTTAAAAGACTTAATAGAACAATTCAAGACAAAAATGTCTAGATTCATTCATATACGAGGCGAGGAGAATTTCTCTGTTTTAGGAAGCTATGTTGTTGAAAGCCAAGATGATAATTCTGAGGCAAGAAGGCGAAGTGGAACAGTGGAAAGTCTTCGAGATTATGATGTCCCAGAAAAACGTATGATGATTTGGGGTGAAGCAGGCATGGGAAAAAGTACGACATTAGAATATTTGTCTTATATTGATGCAAAAAAAAGGCTCAGAGACATAAATACAAATATTCCAGTGTTGGTGCTACTCGGTGTATTAACAGATATGAATTATTCTATAAAGCAGTTTATTTGTGATAAATTAGATGTGAGTATAGACGTATGTGAAATGCTTCTAATAGAAGGTAAGATTAATCTGTTTATTGATGGATTAAATGAGATTCCAAATGATGCGGGAAGTACATTAAAAACCATTAGATTAAGGGAAATAAAGTCGCTTATTGAGAAGTATCCAAAGACTTTTATTATAATTACAAATCGTCCGCAGGATTCTCGAGATTTTAGTAAGGTTCCTATTTTTAATCTTATAAAGCTTTCTGTAGATGAGATAAATGATTTTATAGAAAAAAATGTTGATGAAAAGGAAGTTAAAGACTTACTTCATGCTGCGATAGATGGAAACGAGCGTTTTGTGCAAATTATTAATACACCATTGATTATTTCAAGGCTCATAGAGATTGTAAGATTTAAAAGAAAGATACCGCAAAGCGAAGGAGAGATTATCTCAGAGTTTCTTGATTGTTTGTTTACTAGAGAAAAAGAAGAAAAACAAGACGCCCGTTTAGATATTAAGAAAATGACATATATCCTAAGGCGAATTGCTTACGAAAGTCTTGAGCGGAAAGAAACAAATTCAGGAATGAAAGAATCCGAAATATTGTCATATTGTAAGAAAAGTATGGATGAGTATAGCTTTAGATATGATGCATTATATGCAATAGATATGGCAACTCAATTAGGGATCCTTGAGAAAAAGGAAGATATGTATGTCTTTTCACATCAAGCCTATCAAGATCATTATTATGCGTTAGAGGAGTTGGCAATTATTGAATCATGAGAATTAATAGTAGTGTTTTTAGAAAAAAATGTCTATCAGAGAAGTACTATGCATCAATAAAATATATGTCCCATGCCTTGAAAGGAGATGAAAGAAGGAATTTTATAAAAAGAGTTTGTGATATTAATATATATTTGGGCTGTCAATGTGCAAGAACCTGTGAGCAAGACAATGAGACTGAGAAATATATAAGAAAGAAAATTAATAACTATTTTAAGCCTCAAACAGTGACTCATTATGATTCAGCTAAAAAAAAGAGGGAAAAAACAGTAAGAAGGCTTAGAAGTTTTGATATTGCCAATTATCTATTAGCATGTAATCTTATGGGGCAAAAAAAGGCAATTAATTGGTATATCTATAATCATTCTGTGCAAAAAAGTATACTTATTCAACTTGCTGCGGAAATGGATGAAAATCAGTTACTGGATTTTATGCTGACAGTATCTCGCTCCGAATTAAATAATAACAAGTTGAGGGGAATTGGGTCTACTAAAAATCTTTATCAAAAGAAAAATGATGTTAGATTAAAAGAGATTTTATCCAATGTTTGGAATATTGATAAGGATGCTTTTATTCAATTGGAATATGATACAGGGCTATTACAGGACTTATGGAAAACAAGTAAAAATGGGAAATCTGTTTATATTCATTTGTTGAATAAATGTGTAAAGCAAAAACTTGCATTAGGCTATATCATGGATGTTTTAGGTGAGAAAGTTACAATTGATATTTTGAAAAAGTCTGTTGTGGGACAAAATTTTCTGTATCTGGTTTTTCTAGATAGATTACAAAATGGGGAGTGTTTATCTGATGAAGAATATAAAGCTGTAAAAGAATTGCCGGCACCACCAGAAAAGATTCGTAATTATTTCATTCCATTTTTTTTACGGCTAAAAAAACCTACAGAATATATGTCTAATGTTGATTATTCCAAATTATGGGATAGTTTCGGTAAGCTTTATACACCGCTTAGTAATAGTAAAGTCAAAGTTAAAGTTGGTAGAACAAATAGTAGGGCTTTGGGCTGTTTAGTGAGAAGCGTGGCACTTGATGAATGGGATAAAATTGTAGAACTGTACTTTAAAACATGTATTTCAGAAACAACATCATTCGATGATTTGTTTAGACAATTGAATAGGTATCATAATGTTCAAATTGATGAGTTGCTACCAAAAGTACATTCTTATAGTTTGGAAATAAAAATGCAAAATGACAGTTATCAATTTTGCCGAATAAAAACGGAAAACTATATTGTGATGAAAGATGAAATGAAACTGTCAGAGGGCATTGAAGTACATATATGTGATTATGATTATATTAAGGGAGTTGTTTATGTAGAAGAGGACAATAATTGATATAGCAATCGGGGAATTCTGTATAAGGTATTGGCAGAGTGAGAAAACCTGCAAAGTTAATTGATTTTATCAAGTACATAGATACCAGTTGTGGTATCATATAACTTTTAGTTGCAGAAACATCATTCGTAGATTATACTTTTTATAAGTGAACTTGCAAACCATCAGATGATTATCTTCTGAGTAGTAAACCAACCTGCAAGCCACCGGAACTACACACAATAATGAAAAAATGCAATGGTACTAGATTGGTACTAAAAATATGTGAAACGAAAAATAATGTGTGGAAAAGGTATAAACTATCAATACAAAACAGTATAGATAACTATATTTAAATAACCTAAATCAAACTAGACTCTGCGAGTTTGAATAATTTTATAATGGTTTAGAAGTTAACCACATAAATCCAGTATTTTCAAGGCCTGAGACCACGCAAAATTGCGCGGTCTCAGGTCTTTTTTCTTACAGAGGAATAGAATATGGATTCTGTGGGGGGATATGCTGACAACATGTTATTATGATTTTTTGGAATCAGGTAGAAGATAGTGGTAAGAATAAAGAAAAATAGTGAAAAAATAGTGTAATTTTAATGAAAAATTGACACTCCCATGATATAATATATGTGTTAGGAGGCTGCTTTTTTATGATTAAAGTTACTTTGTCAAATGAGATATTAAAGTATATTACGGAGATAGATAAAAACAGATATAAAGTATCGGAGGTTTCGTTGCCGGTTGATGTAGCAAGTAAGCTACGAAAAAATTCAAAGAAGAAAAGTTCCTATGCGTCTGCTAAAATTGAGGGGAATCCTCTATCAGAGAAGCAGGTGGATGAGGTTATTGATAGTGATGAACGAAAACATTATCTTAAACCGGAGCAGGAGGTCCGTAATTATTTCCTGGCACTGAATTATCTGGAAGAGAAGGCGGCGGAGAAGGAGCAGTTTTCCAAGAAACTGATATTGGATGTACAGAAGTATGTTGAAAAAGGAGCCTCGAAAGAAAAAATAGGACTTCGGGGACCAATGCCACCCGGAGTATTATTTGCTGTATATGATTCACAAACAGGGAATCCTGATTATATTCCTCCGGAATATATTGATATACCGGATTTATTGGATGAATTGGTAAAATATGTGAACACGACAGATGATCATCCGCTCATAATCGCAGCCGTGGTTCATTATCAGCTTGTAACTATTCATCCGTTTGAGGATGGAAATGGGCGAACAGCAAGGTTACTCTCAGGATATATTCTAGACATAAACGGATATGGCTTTAACGGGATTGGCTCATTAGAAGAGTATTTCGCATATGATATTGATGAATACTATGAATCAATCCAAATGGGGCTGCCTGCACTGTATTATTCGGGACGGGATAATCCCCCTCACCCTGAGATTTGGATCAATTATTTCCTTCGCATGGTACTGCTGTATTCAAGTAAGGTTTGCGAATTGTCGGAGAGTTCAAATGGCGAAGAATTGGAAGGAAACCTTTCGTATCTAAAAGGTAAAGAGAGAGAATTACTTTTGTTGCTCATGAAGAATTACAAAAGAGAGTTCACGCCTATCGAAGTCAGCAAAGAACTTAAGGTTACAAATAAGACCGTAATCAATCGACTTGCAACACTTGTAAAAAATGGATTTGTCGTTCCGAATATGGTTAAGGAGCGTATACGTTCCTATGAACTTTCTGATTTTACAAGGCGGAATGAGAAGGTGATAAGAAAGCTTTTGGGGTGAGACAGGAGCCTCTGATGGATGTAGGTGTGCGGAATGTAATTAAGCGGCCAAATTTGTTTACATTTGTGATTTTAGAATGATGATAAATCAGCAGAAAAATTAGCAGAATCAGCAGAAAATTCAGCAGATTCAAAAACATAAGAATCAAAAGTATTTTTCATAAGAGAATATTCTAACCATATCTTAACCAATGTGGTTCGGAATTTCTTAATGAGTTTATGATAGAATGGGAAGGAAAAAAGTGATGGAAGTAAAATTTTATGATACAGTTAATGATGAACTATTGAAATTTGCAGTAATTATCTCACAGAGTAACGGCAAATGGGTATTTTGCAAGCATAAAGAAAGAGATACATATGAAGTGCCGGGAGGGCATAGAGAAGCTGGAGAGGATATTCTTGAGACAGCTAAAAGGGAGCTGCAGGAAGAAACAGGAGCAGTCAAGTTTGAGATAAAACCGATATGCGTATATTCAGTAACCGGTAAGAACAGAGTAAATGAGACTGGGGTGGAAACATTTGGACTGCTTTGTTTTGCTGAGATAACTGAATTTGCAAAAGAATTACATAGCGAAATGGAGAAGGTTGTGCTTACGGATGAACTGCCTGAGAACTGGACGTATCCTTTGATACAACCGAAACTTATTGAGGAATGGGAACGAAGAGTAAAATGACGTATATGGAAAAATGAATGTATTTCAAGACAGATTTGAGGAGATAGTCAATGATAGAAAATATGAAGGTAGAATTTGGCAGAATATCGGATATTGATTCATGGATGCAGTTAGTTAGAAAAGTAAGTTGGAATTTTCCGGGATTAGAGGCAGAACAGAGTATAGATGAACACAAAATAACGGTACTGAAATTCATGAATGATAAACGTGCTTTGTGCGTGAAAAACGAACAAGATATTGTTGGCGTACTTTTATATTCAAGAAAGCATAATATGATATGTTGTGTGGCTGTTGATCCGGCTTATCGAAAAATGGGAATCGCTACGCTTCTTTTAAGAGAGGCACTTGATAAGCTTGACAGAGATAAAGATATAACTGTGTCTACATTTAGAGAAAATGATGTTAAAGGAACTGCACCTAGAAAATTGTATAAGAAATTTGGCTTTGAAGAGGGTGAACTGATTGAAGAATTTGGATATCCTAATCAAAGGTTTGTGTTGCATGCTGACAAAAGTGCTATTATATAGATATTATTGTGGCGGTATCCTTCCCACAGTTTTGTACCATCCAAGCGGTCAATAATAGCTGTAAGCATATTGGTTTATTCGCTCGGTAATTTTTTATGGTTTCCGAAGAGAGAATAATGGGTATTGGCAGTACAGTTTATTGTAGGTGGTATATTAGTGCTGAAGTTCACTATACGATTTATATATAGGAAAATGGTAACACCCTGTGTCGAAAAAATGTAACATATAATATTGGAGGCTTTTTATGGATAATAGTAAAGTTATAGATATAGTTTTGGAATATTTGCGTAATAAACAAAATTTGACAGATTTGGAAAAAGATATACTTTCATCTTTAAATAAATTGAATGAGAAACCGTTTGATAGAAGTGGTACAGAACAAAAATTGATTGAAAACAATATTAAGTATGAAAATATGCTTATTCCAATGCAACTGGGAGATGAAGCGCACTTGTTGCCTTTTGCACAGCTTAGTGATGATGAAATTTGGAATAACTTATATTTACAAGTTTTGGGGCTTTGCTTGAAAGAGCTGCAAATCATATCTTAATCCCCCCGCCGTCAGGCATGCGCCTGACGGCTTCTCATATATACCCACCTTTTATTTCTGCTTAAGCTTTTTTCTTTCTGCATACAGTTCCGGCAGCGGTGGCTGCGAGAGCGGATACCATAAGCATTACAACGAGTAATGCGATATCGGTATGGCAGCCGGTAGCAGGCGGAACATCCGATGGTTTGTCCGTGGACGGCTTATCCGTGGACGGTTTGTCTGTGGAAGGCTTATCCGTGGACGGCTTATCCTGACCCGGCTTATCCGTGGACGGTTTATCTGTGGATGGCTTATCCTGACCTGGTTTGTCGCCGGATGGCTTGTTGTCGTCATCATCCTGGAGACGTGCTGTGATCGTCTGGGCAGCGGTTATCTCATTTGCGGCATTTGCGTCTGAGAAATATTTGCCACAGATGCTGCAGTGCCAGTATTCGATGTTGCCCTCCGATTTGGTCGTAGCGGCTTTGGCTGCAACGTGGGTGAGGCTGTGGCTGATGGACTCGCTGTAAGAGCAGCCTGGGTTGGTGCAGTGGCGTGTGTGCGAACCGTCTGCTGCTATTTTCCAGTCAGACATAACGTGCTTTTTGGCAGGTGTCAGGATTTCGCCGCAGACTGAGCAATGTATAGGTGTTGTGCAGTCATCGTCATCAGCGGCCGGTGTGTGGTCATCGTTTACGATGATATGTACGCTTGCGTAAGAGTTGTCCTTGTAAAGTACGGAGATTTCAATCGGTTCTTTGGAGACAAGAGGTGTGACCGTATAGTAACCGTCTTTGTCGCAGGTTAAGTAAGTGGCAGTTATTCCGTCACCATAGTCTACGGAGATTACATCATCCGGGTTGAGGACTTTGAAGCGGACGGATGAACAATATACGCCGCCTTCTTCGACGCCGTAAAACGCATTCTGATAGTGGCAGGTTATAACCTTCTCGGTGTCATTGTACACACCGCTTGTTTCACCGTCTATGCTGATCAAGGTGTAGTTTTTGATAGCGTATGGGATTGAAGTGTAGTTGTAACTGTATGAAGCTCTTCCGCGGAGGACATCTGCGGTTTTGATTTCATTGCCTTCTTCGTCCACATATTTAACGATAACATTGCGCATATCAGAAACAACATCGGTATTGCAATAAGATTCAGCGTCTACTGCTATAATGGATGAATGTGCAGGAACGGAAAATGAATTGCCGGAAACGATTTTGAGGGTTTCAAAGCCTGCAGATTCGTCGTTGGCAACGATTACCCATTTGTTGGTTGAAGTATCCGGGAGTGTCATCCATTTGTTACTGTCCGAATTGTTGTGCATAACGGCAATTTTATTCCACTGATTGTTTCCGTCATTATTGATGACATAAGCTATCTGGTCTGTTGAGGTTGTGTCGAAAACAAAATCACTGTAGCTTGATGTTGAACCCGAGGTTAATTTGCTTATTGTCTTTCTGAGCTGTATCAGGTTGCTGTAGTATGCATGAAGGTCGGAATATGTTATAAGGTTATTCCAGTTGATGGCTGATGACTGTGAGGAACTGTAACCCATCTCATCACCGGAACGGATAACGATGCTTCCCATTGAAGTATATTCCATCGAAGCTGCAAGCTTGATTAGTGCAATGGCGTTATCGTCCTTGGTGCCGCGTGCGATTCCGAGGGAATCGGTAATGCGGTCGTAAAGAGAAAGTCCGCTGTTGTCATGCAGGTAGTTCGTGCACTGGGCCGGACTTGTCAGCTTATTGTCCTTGTCAGCGAGAATGCCTGTCTGAATAGCGTTGGACATATTTGTGCCGCCGTTTATGTAAGTCATGATCTTGTTACTGTATGTGCTGTTATAGAATGAAATTCCCTCTTCTGCGGTCTTGGCATTGGCAAGTGATACAAGGCGGAGTCTGGTGCCGCGGCAGGTGTTGTTGCAGATCGTCGTATCGTCCGGATAAGGAAGTACAGTATCACATGATATACTGATGGCAGGCGATATTTTATTGAGTTCTTCACGTATTTCATTTAAAAATTCTTTATCAATGAGACCACCGTTCTCAAAATGAAAACCGTCCACATGATATTCGTTAACCCACTGGGTAAGCGTATTGATGATGTAATGGCGGAACATCAGACGCTCGGTTGCGCAGTCGTTGCCATTGCCGGAGCCGTTGGATTTATCACCGTTTGTTTTTATTCTAAGATAATAATCAGGTACGGTTTTCTGAAACGGAAAATCTTCCGAAACGGATGTTATGTCCATATCCATAACAACCGAAAGGCCGGCTTTATGAAGTGCCTGAATCATACTTTTGCATTCACTGACTGTCTTAAGGGCATTATTTTCATTCGTTGAGTAGCTGCTATCCGGCATCATGAATCCCATATTGCTGTAAAAAGGCTTGATCTGTGCAGTTGTAACGCCAAGACGTGCAAGGTAATTAGTGCATGTCGAAATATCCGCACTATCATTAAGTGTGCTTGATTTGGTAAAGGAGAGGAATTTGCCCATAAGATCATTCGGTATACCGGATGAAGGATCAGAGGTAAAGTCCTTGATATCAAGTTCATACGCGATGGACTCGGCAGGATTCTGCACATAAACATGATTGTCTGAATCCCAGCCGTTCGGATCCGTATCTTTAAGGTCCGTTATCAGACTGCGCTTTCCGTCCTTGCCTGCAGCCACGGCATATAAATCAGGGGTTTCATAAGTATTGTATGATTTGTAAGAATTTTTTATGTTATAAGTTGTGATGGTATATGTATAATAATAATCTGTAAAGTTTCCGATAAGTGTTATAGTCCATATACCATTCCATTCACCGTTAACAAGCATCTTTTCAAGACCGTAAGAGCCAACTTTACTGGCACCTACTTCATCATCCGTTCCTTTGGTATAGATATTGACTTTTATATTGGTAGCCACCGGAGCCCATACTCTGAACTCTGAGGCACCTTCGGTACACTTGCAGCCCAGAAATCCGTCATAATTATATTGACTGTCGGTGTCTTCACAAGCCACGGTATAACTGGTATCTACTTGTCGGATTGTATTAATCACTGGATCTTCGGTTGCTGCGGGAATTGAGACGGCTGCTGATGCCAGGGCCATTAATGATGCCATGGAAGCTGCCATAAATCGCTTAAGTTTATTCATATTGTATCCTCCTGAATTTTTGCCTGCATATCGCGGCTGCAATCTGGTTAAATTATAATATATGAAATTCAAATGTCGAGAAAAAATGTTTAATATGGCACACATTGCGGAACGGAGAAGGAAACGTATTCACCTGCCAGGGAAATGTTATTAACAACTGGTTTGGTGCTGACCGCAAGAAAAAGAGCTTAGATATATTTTCCCCTGCTTTTACATTCTGCTGCATTTGCTTTTTACATTCCTTCTGTATAGTCGTACATGACAATATAATCTGAAAGGAAAATAATATGAAAAGAAAATGGAAATGTATTGGTGCGCTGGCGCTTGGGCTGACTCTTGTTCTGGGTCAGGGCATGCCGGCTTTTGCAACAGAGAATGTTAAGCAGGGAACTTATCAGGGAAACGGTATTGTGACTCAGAATGAGACATATCAGGTATCGTTTATAACAAATGGACATACCACGGTTGATGTATTTTATGGTAGGGACTACACAATAAACCCGGATGTCATAGGAGCACAGACGACGGAAGCCCGTTCGGACGGGGAAATCGATGTATCCGGTAACGGACAGGTTAATTTCAGGGTTAATGTTGACAGCGGATACGAAATTGAATCAGTAACGGCGGATGCGAATTATAAGAATCTTAAGGGTGCATCTGACACGGGAGTGGAAGGAATCTACCGCCTTACCAAAATCACGGGAAATGTCAATGTAACCATAAATGTACGCGAAAGCAGCCGGGATACAGGAGCAAGGGAAGATATTGTCATCAATGAAATTGAATCCAATGGCGACGCAACGGACTGGGTTGAAATCTATAATAAAGGAACAAAACCGGTTGATATAAGCGGATGGTATATCACAGATGATAATACCGGAAGACTTGCATCAAATAAAACAACGCCTCTTGCACAGGGAACAATCCTTGCGCCGGGTGGCCATTATGTGTTCGACCAGTATGTGAATTTTGATTTTGGACTTGGCGCTCCGGACGAAGTCAATCTGTTTGATGAAACCGGCAGACTCGTGGAAAAATATTCCTGGAGTACACATGCCGCAGGCGTGTATGCACGTATTCCGGACGGAACAGGTGCTTTTACGGATGTGGCAAATTCCACAAAAGGAACCGGAAATGTTATGACAGAGCCGGATAAGCCTTCATATCCTAATGCGATTGCATGGCCGGGCAGCGATAAAGTCATAACATATGATGACGGAATAAGCATGTTCCAGTCAGATTCATCGGGACTGGATTTCTATAACGGAAAACTCTATTGTATTAATAACAAGAAAGGCACATTCTGGGTGCTTGACGTTAACAAAGACGGTACAATGGATTATTCCGAGGGATTTACGAAAGCCGGTAAGAATCTTGCATTTATGGCAGATGCAGCCAATCCGGAGGAATCCAACCCGGACGCGGAAGGAATTACCGTTGATGATGCAGGCAATGCTTATGCCGCAGTTGAGCGTGACAATAATAACAAAAATGTAAATTGTAATGTAATACTTAAGTTCAATCCATGGGAAAACAGCCCGACCGTAGTTGCATCAAGCGAGTGGGACATTACGCGACTGCTTCCTGATGTTCCAGCAAATTCAGGAATTGAAGCCGTTGAATGGGTGCCGGATAACGAACTTGAAGGTAAATTATATGATACTAATAAGAACGGGCTCTACCGGGCATCGGACTATCCGGATTCAGAAGCAGGTGTATTTTTCGTAGCACTCGAGGCAAACGGACATGTATATGCATTTATTCTTAACAAAGACGGCAACGCAGAAGTAATCTCGGAGATTGACCCGGGAATCGGCGGTGCAATGGCTCTTGACTATGATTCCTATGAAGGTATTTTGTGGGTAGGTGCAGATGACGGATATGGAAATATTTCGGCTCAGATTGTGTTTAACGGAACTGACAAACCGGCAGTTACTCTTGTAAATCCTCCGGCGGAAATGGATGTAACCCGCAATAACGAAGGATTTGCCATAGCCGGACCTGAATACACGGTCAACGGTCTCAGACCGGTGTTCCACTTCATGGATGGAACAGATACCGGTGTTCTGACAATTTCATATCTTTCATGCAATTATAACCCGGACGACAAAAAGCCGGAACTTCCGGATGATAAAAAGCCCGGCTCATCGGATACCGGAAAACCAGGATTTCCGGATACGGGAGATACCAACAGTTTTACGGCGCTGGGAATTCTGCTCATCGCTGCTGCAGGAGCAACAGGCAGCGTGGTTATTGTAAGACACAGTAAAAAGAACGTATAATAAATAACAATATTATGTTTTCTTCCGGCCTTAAAAGTCAGAAACAAAAATCTGACGGCAAAGGCCGGTTTTTAATTTGATTATAAAAAATAGAATTTACCGGGAATATATGGTAAAATAGTGTCATCATAGATTTTCGGGAGGAAAACAAAATGGCATCTAACAAATACAGCGGAACGCAGACGGAGAAAAATTTACAGGAGGCATTCGCCGGAGAGTCGCAGGCGAGAAACAAATACACATATTTTGCATCTGTAGCGAAAAAAGAAGGCTACGAGCAGATGGCATCCATCTTTCTTAAAACAGCGGACAATGAGAAGGAGCATGCCAAGATGTGGTTCAAAGAGCTTGCAGGAATAGGCGATACCAAGACTAATCTTGCGGCTGCCGCTGACGGAGAGAATTATGAATGGACCGATATGTACGAGGAATTTGCACAGACTGCGGAGAAAGAGGGATTCCCAGAACTTGCAGCCAAATTCCGTGCTGTAGGAGAAATTGAGAAGCACCATGAGGAAAGATACCGTGCGCTCCTTAAAAACATTGAGACCGCACAGGTGTTTGAAAAGTGTGAGGTCAAAGTATGGGAGTGCCGCAACTGCGGACATATCGTGGTCGGAACCAAAGCACCGGATGTGTGTCCGGTATGCAATCATCCGCAGAGTTACTTTGAAGTACACGAAGAAAACTACTAAAACATTCAGGCTGTCATAAACCGCGGGGCATTGGCAGCCTTTATTAAACTACGGTATTTTTAATGTGGTGTTTTGTTCTTGCACAATAGGTAAGCTGGGGGTATAATTGGAAGTAATGTAGTGATTTTTGGAGGTAATGTCAGAATGGCAGCAGAATGCAACGGAAATTGTGAAGGATGTTCTTCTAAGGGTGGCTGTAATGTTATTCCCAAGGAGAAATTGAATGAATACAGCCACATAGGCAAGGTTATAGGTATTGTAAGCGGTAAAGGCGGAGTCGGCAAATCCACCGTGACATCGCTTATTGCCAGGAAGCTTGTGGCGGAAGGAAAGCGTGTAGGCATAATGGATGCCGATCTGACCGGACCGTCGATACCGAAAATGTTCGGAATTAAGGGACAGATGTACGGAACATCTATGGGAATGGAACCTGCGGTTTCCGAAGAAGGAATCAAGATAGTTTCCATGAATCTTCTGTTAGAGACGGAAGAGTCGACAGTCATATTAAGAGGACCGGTGCTTGCCGGCGTTATTAAGCAGTTCTGGAGCGAAGTGAATTGGGGAGATCTGGATTATCTCCTTATAGATATGCCTCCGGGAACCGGTGATATACCGCTTACGATATATCAGTCGATACCTGTGGACGGAATTGTGATTGTAACATCTCCGCAGGATCTTGTGCGTATGATTGTCATGAAAGCATATAATATGGCAGAACAGATGAATATTAAGGTACTTGGACTGGTTGAGAATTACAGCTATTTTGTGTGCCCGGACTGTAACGCCAGACATAAGATATTCGGCGAGAGCGGGATAGAAGAACTGTCAGAGGAAATCAATACGCCGGTTCTTGCGAGACTTCCGATCATGCCGGCACTTGCCAATGCAGCAGATAACGGCATCAAAGCTGCGGATGATGTTGATATTAATCTTGGTCCGGTGCTTGAGGCATAAAAGAACCGGATAGAATACAACAGGGAGGTTTGTTTTGCCTAAGAAAGAGAATGTGGGAACGTTTGTATGGAGACTTGTATATCCGATTCTGATTTTTGTCGGAGTAGAGATGGCAATAGAGATGGCCGCTCTGTACATTCATATGTTCAGAATAGCTGCTTCAAGAGGAATGTCACTTATGGATGTGAATGCCCTTGAGGAAGAACTTACGAATTATACTTACAATATCAGCATGTATATTACGATTGCCAGAAGCGCCGTGCTGATACCGCTATATATTATGTTTATGCGCCGGGATAAAGGACGCAGCATGATAAACGGAAGTTATACAAAATATGAGAAGCTGAGCCCGAAATGGTTCCTTCTGCTGCCGGTGGTGGGATTTTTCGCTGCAATGGGATTTAATCATGTTGTACCGATGGTACTCATGGCAGTACAGGGATTTATACAGGTTATTGGAAGGTCTTTTTTTGGAGTTGACTGGAATGTGGACTTTTTCGGGACATATGACAATGTGTCAGAAATGATATATTCGGGCGGCATAGCTGTCCAGATCATATCGACAGCAGTTGCTGCTCCGATTGTGGAAGAATTTTTATTCCGCGGACTTATCTATAACAGATTAAGGGAACGTATGAAATTTGTTCCGGCGGCGTTAGTGTCGGCGCTGGTGTTCGGAGCACTGCATGGCAATGCGGTACAGTTCTTATATGCATTTATAATAGGACTGCTGCTTGCATTTGTTTATGAGAAATTCAAGACGATATTAGCACCGGTTATATTTCATGCCGGAGCCAATCTGATATCGGTAATAATTACCAACGTCATGCCGGAAGAAGGGATAGGACTTACTACCGGAGGATATATGTTGCTTGTTGTGGCAGAACTTGCCGTAACATTCCTTATTTTATGGCTGATAGACCGTAAAGTAATAAGAAAACCCGTTGCCGCAGATGGAACGGATGGTTCAAGGTGAGGTTATTATGAGAAAAATTTTGTCAGTTGCAGTACCATGTTATAATTCGGAAGCGTATATGCATCGCTGCATTGATTCACTTCTCCCGGGAGGGGATGAAGTTGAGATAATTATTGTGGATGACGGGTCGGGCGATAAGACGGCAGAGATAGCAGACCGGTATGCCGCAGAATATCCCGGAATATGTAAGGCCGTGCACAAAGTCAACGGCGGACACGGTGATGCCGTTATGGAAGGACTTAAGAATGCAACCGGAGTATTTTTTAAGGTTGTTGACAGCGATGACAGAGTCGGAAAAGAAGCCTATATGAAGCTTCTAAATGTGATGCGTAAGTCCGTACTTGAAGGCCACAGACTTGATATGCTCATATCCAACTATGTATATGATAAGCAGAACACCAAGCGTAAGAAAGTAATGCGTTACACGACAGTTCTTCCGACAGATACATATTTTACATGGGATGACATAGGACATTTCAAAAATACGCAATACATATTGATGCATTCGGTAATTTACAGGACGGAATTGTTAAGGGAATGTGGACTGAATCTCCCTAAACACACTTTTTATGTGGATAATCTCTTTGTATTCCAGCCGCTTCCGTCGGTCAAAATAATGTATTATGTGGATGTCAATTTTTATTGGTATTTTATAGGAAGAAACGACCAGTCCGTAAATGAGGATGTGATGATCAAGAGAATTGACCAGCAGCTTCTTGTCAACAGGATGATGATTGACTGCTATGATTCCGAATCAATCCACAATAAGAAGTGCCGTGTCTATATGAGAAATTACCTGTCAATAATTATGACGGTATCATCGATAATGGCAATTTTATCAAATGATGAAGAAAATATAAATAAAAAAGCAGCACTCTGGGCGCTGCTTAAAGAGAAAGAACCTTCAGCTTACAGACATATCAGGTTCTCAATTCTCGGTATCTGGATGAACTGGCCGGGTAAGGTTGGCAGGAAAATCTCTGTGGCAGGTTACCGCATCGTCCAGAAGATATTTGGTTTTAATTAAGTCTGGCAAACAGCTTTGAACGGTAGATGAGCGGATAAAGCGTACCTGCCATAATAACTGCAGCGATTACATCATACACGGAATGCTGTTTAAGGAAAAGCGTTGAAGCACATATGAGTGCTCCGATTACCGACGTTATTACCTTGACAGCGGTATGATATCTGCCAAATGTCTTTGAATGGAATACCGCAACAAGCACAACGAGAGTATTATATACATGCAGGCTCGGAAGAACATTTGTTGAAGTATCGGCCTTGTATAAGAACCTGACAAGCTTTGTGCATGCGTTCTCACGCGGAAATTCAGCCGGGCGCAGATTGCCGAGGCCGTTCGGAAATATGAAGTATATAGCAACGGCAATGCTCATTCCTATTATAAGGTAAGAGTACATTCTGACAGCTTCGCTCTGTGAGCGGAGAAAAAAATAAGCGCAAGCCGTTGCGATAAATATAAACCAGAAGTAATATGGTATAATAAAATATTCACAGAATGGGATAATATCGTCAAGAGGACAATGTATCAGATGATATTCAGCTGTTACAGTCTTCTCAAGGTAGGAAAAGCATGGCAGGTATATGAATAAATACAGGCCGAACAGACCGTGCCACCATTTTTTGAAAAAGTTTTTCATAATAAACAACTCCTGCAAAATATCTGGATAGTATGTGGGAATTATAGCACACGAGGAAGTGACATTACAACATTAAAATACAAAATGTCACGCGATAAACATTAATTTATATCGGAGGACTAATTGTGCGCCTGATAGTTAGGGATTTAAGAAAAAAATTTGATGACATTACCGTAATTGACCGCGCCGGTTATGATTTTGAGAGCGGGGTTGTATATGGCATAACAGGAAGCAGAGGCTCGGGAAGAACGACACTTCTTAAATGCCTGTGTACGGAATGTGCGCCTGATGGCGGTTTTATAAGGCTTGACACCGGTAATGGATATTATAAGATAGATTATATGGATTTCGGACTGGTATATGATAAACCGGTGCTTCCTGAGATGCTTACAGCAAGGCAGTATGTTGAATATATGATATCAATGCATGCCCCACAGGAACACAATGCCGCCAAATATCTGGAGATTGCGGGAATAAGCCGTGGCAGGACGGACGAATATATAGGCAGTTTTTCGGATGATGAGAAACAAAGACTTCAGTTTATAAGTATTCTTATCACGGAACCGGTGGTGGTTCTTATTGACGAGCCGAATCTTGACGGTAAGATGTATAATACTCTGAAAGATTTTATTGCCAGAATGAAGGATAAACATATCATAATTATTTCATCTGATAATTATAAGAAATTAGACACACTTGTTGATGAACTTGTATGGCTTAAAGACGGAATCCTTACAGGCGGATTAATACAGGAGAAACGGTAATAATATGGTTAAGAAAATATTTCAATGCGGATATATTTCATATATGACAGATGCCAACAGGGTGGCATATATATTAAAACATATTCCGTTTGTGGGCCGGAAGATACATTCGGATTCGGCGCGCGCGTTCGGAATAATAGGCATTGCATGCAGGATAATATGGGAAATAATCAAGAAAGCCGTATTTGTGGCAGCCGCCATGCTTGGGCCGATGTATGTGCTGTCAAGGTTAAGTGCAACCGGCAATATAGGATACGGACTGGAGAATTCATTTGTTTATTTCTCTATGGTTATGATATGTTTTTGCGGCTCTGTTAATAATTCGGTTATATTCGAGACAGGCGAAGAGGCGTATGTTATGCTGCGCGAAGTCAGATGTAATCCTGCAGATTATTTCAGAATGGTGATTCTGCGTAAAAATATAACGGAATTTATTTCATTCTGGCTCGTATTTTCCGTGTTTGGCATGAATGTGGCCAAAGCACTTTACCTGACGATCGTAATCGTCGGTTTGAGATATGCGGGAGAAGCCTTTAATATAATGATGTTCAAGGCAACTGCCAAACCGTTTTCCATGCACAGAAAAGGTAATATTGCGGTAATGCTCTTGTCTCTTTTTGTGGCATATTTTATACCGTATCTGCGCGGATATGTTCCCGGGGCATATGACCTTGTATTCAATACGATATGGCTGATGGTCATTCTGCTGATGATTGCGGTCTTTATATATTATGTATGGAATTATAGCGGATATCCGAAAGCGGCTGCAAGACTTTTTAAGAAAAGCAGCCTTGATGATGGGGCTGAAGATGATGCGGCGGTGCTTGAGGAAGAACCTGCATTCATGGCAGAAGATGTCAGTGAGTGCAATGCACAGGCATATTCGGAAATTAACCGTGAATTTTTTAAACGAAACAAGTCAGGTATAGCATCCAATATACGATTCAAAATCGCGCTTTCGATAATCGCACTGGCAGCAGCACTTATCGCATCGTTCAACGGACATGCGGAAGAAGTGTCAAAAATCATATCATATTCAATGCCTGTGATGGTATTTGTTATGTGTGTATTTTCAAACAGTATGAGCATCTGCCGTTCATTTTTTTACCAGTGTGACTGCGAACTTCTTAAGAAGGAAGGATATAATAACCGTAATGATATCCTTGAGAATTATTTCATAAGGCTCAGATATATGCTCATAATAGACATTGTACCGGCGGCAGTGCTGACGGTGGTATATGCCGTGGCCGGAATTGTCTCCAAATCGAAGGCAGGAACCGTTATTCCTGTGTGCGTTGGAATATTGATGCTGTCATGTCTTTTTACGGTGCTCCAGCTTACACTATATTACGCGATACAGCCATATACAAAAGATGCCGTAAAGGGCCGGAACAGATATGTTATAATCAACATAATCATGTATGTGTGCAGCAGTCTGTTCATATATATTAATTCCACAGCATTATTTTTTACACTGGGTGTAGGACTGGCACTTGCAGTTGTTATGGCGGCAGGTGTAAGCTTGGTCGGTCAGATAGGATACAGAACATTTAGATTGAAGTAGACACGGAGGTGTTGCAGGTGAAATCAGTACGGAAAGCGTTGGCACTTACAGGATGTATTGCAATTACGGTACTTACGGGATGCACTGCCGTAAAAAGCACAACCAATAAGCCGCAGGAAGAAACCAAACAGGAAAATACTATTTTTGACAAGGTTATCAAGGGCGAACCTGTAGGAGAAAGTACGGCTTTGTATAATGTGAGCGAAATGCTTTATAAGAATGGTATATCACCGGATTCCGTGTATGGATTCGGAAATAAATATATCATGGCACTTTATATCGGTGAGGACAGCCGTGAAGTAGTGACATATGATTTGTCAAGCGCTGAGGTATACAAAACCGTCAATATAACGGAAAATCTGTCCGGGAGTTCATATGTGGCCACTACGGAAAGCGGTGTTCCATATGTATATGATAAGGATAACAGACTTTATCTGCAGCTTAACATAAAAGGCTCCAAATACACGGCATATGAACTGGATTTTACACCGGAAGACATGCTTGTAACCGACAGCGGGAACAGAATTTACTATACGCTTGACAAGGATGTCCGTGTATACCAATATATAACAGAGACCGGACAGTCGGCCGTGGCATATGATGCCGGTGAGAGTCTGGATTCAATTGAACTTGTGAGCATGGGATCCGATGATTCGACCCTTATAATAAAAGCTTCAACGCCGATATCCAACGGGTATGCCAAATTAAGCATCGAGATGCAGGAGATAGAAAGTCTCAGCGGCTACGATAAGGATTTATACTACGAAGACGGATTATATATTTATACGAGTGATAGTTATGCAAGGGCGGTATGCGTATATGATGAGTTAAAACCGCGGACCTTTGTTAAATTTACGCTTGAGAATGAAGCGGAACTTAAGAACATGTATATATACCCGGACGGACCGAATATATTTACGATTGCCGGGGACGATAATGGGTCTGAGATAAGGTTTTACAATGTATCTGCCGGTATAATGGAAAACCATGATGTAATTCCAAAGGGATATACGGTTGAGAACGTCAGCTATATGAGAGAACTCAAGGCTGTATGCATCAGTGTCAAGGATTCTGATGGGGTTACAAACACGTTAATATGGGACGTTGAGTCGATTACGGATATAGTAAGCTGACACTGTATGACAATTAATTTTAAAAAAATTAAAAAAAGTATTGACATTTGTGGTCTGTTAATAATATAATAGGCAAGCGGGTTGAGAAAGCCCATAACTGAATATGGGATCTTAGCTCAGCTGGGAGAGCATCTGCCTTACAAGCAGAGGGTCACAGGTTCGAGCCCTGTAGGTCCCATTTTTCAATTCAATATGGCGGAGTAGCTCAGATGGCTAGAGCACATGGTTCATACCCATGGTGTCAGGGGTTCGACTCCCTTCTCCGCTACTGACAACAGGAACTTAATGTTAATGCATTAAGTTCTTTTTTTTACCGGAAGGCAAGGAGGATAATATATGAGAGTAGGAACAGGATATGATGTCCACAGGCTGACAGAAGGTCGTAAGATGATAGTCGGAGGTGTGGATATACCTTATGATAAAGGATTATTGGGACATTCGGATGCGGATGTGCTTCTTCATGCAATAATGGATGCTCTTCTCGGAGCAGCTGCGCTTGGTGATATAGGCAGGCATTTTCCTGACAGTGATGAGCGCTACAAGGGAATATCCAGCATTGAACTTATGAAAAATGTTGCAAAAATATTGTCGGATAATAATTATGTAATAGAGAATGTGGACAGCACAATTATTGCACAGCGTCCCAAATTTTCGCCTTATATAGAAGAAATGAGGGAAAATATTGCAAAAGCACTTGGAATCGAAAAGAACCGTGTAAGTGTTAAGGCAACCACCGAGGAAGGACTTGGATTTACGGGAGCAGGGGAAGGAATTGCATCGCAGGCATCAGTGCTTATAACCACGGTTGAGAATTATGTGTATGATGATATAATGAATGAGCGCCGGAATGCGGGCGGATGTGCCGGATGCCGGGGCTGTCAGGCAGACCGGTAGTATACCATGCACTTGACAAAAGGTCAGCTTGTGCATATTCTATAACATAGTATATGCCGTAAGTGAGGAATTACGATGAGATTTAAAGATTATGTCAGAGAGCAGATAGAAGTAATAAGAGACAGAGACCCGGCGATGAAGGATGATAAAGAAGTATTTCTTTATCCTTGTTTCTGGGCAATCTGGGAGTACCGTAAAGCTCATAGATTATACGAACAGGGAAAGTTCTACAAGGCCAGGAAAATATCGCAGCGCGCCGCGAGAAAGACCGGTATAGAGATACATCCGGGCGCAACGATAGGTAAGGGACTCTTCATAGACCACGGACATGGTGTTGTAATAGGTGAGACTACGGTAATAGGTGATAATGTTACGTTGTATCAGGGCGTGACGCTTGGCGGAACCGGTAAAGAAAAGGGAAAGAGACATCCGACGATAGAGGATAACGTGATGATAAGCACAGGTGCGAAAGTACTGGGCTCATTTACGATAGGAGCAGGTTCCAAGATAGGAGCAGGTTCGGTTGTTCTTGAAGAAGTACCGCCTAATTCAACCGTTGTAGGTATTCCTGGACGTATCGTAAAGAGCAATAACGTAAGACTCCCGAATACGGATCTTGATCAGATCAATCTTCCGGATCCGGTTCTTAATGATATTAATACACTTAAGGAAGATAATGAGAAACTCAGAAATCAGGTCGATGAGATTTTAAAAAGATTGGAGAAACACGAAAATGGAAAATAAAGTGCAGTTGTTTAATACTCTTACCAGAAAAATCGAACAGTTTGTTCCTAATACGGATGGCAAAGTTTCTATGTATACATGCGGACCGACTGTTTATCATTTCGCGCATATCGGTAATCTCAGAAGTTACATTATGGAGGATGTGCTTGAGAAGACTCTCAGATATGAGGGATATGATGTAAAGCGCGTAATGAATATTACCGATGTAGGACATCTTACAAGTGATGCTGATACGGGCGAAGATAAGATGCTTAAAGGTGCTAAGAGAGAGCACAAGACGGTTATGGAAATCGCCAAATATTATACAGATGCATTTTTTTCCGATTGTGCCAAATTAAACATAAAGACTCCGGATGTGGTTGAACCGGCCACTAATTGTATTCCTGAGTTTATTCACATGATAGAAGTTCTTCTTGAAAAGGGATATGCCTATATTGCAGGCGGCAATGTATATTTTGATACATCGAAGCTTGATGATTATTATGTATTTTCAAGCCAGAGTGAGAAAGAACTTATGGTCGGCGTGCGTGATGATGTATCAGAAGATACCAATAAACGCAATAAGGCTGATTTCGTATTATGGTTTACCAAATCCAAATTCGACAACCAGGAACTTAAATGGGACAGCCCGTGGGGCGTCGGTTATCCGGGATGGCATATTGAGTGTTCATGCATCAGCATGAAGCACCTCGGCGAATACATGGATATACATTGCGGAGGTGTTGATAATATTTTCCCTCACCATACCAATGAAATCGCACAAAGTGAGTCATATCTCGGACATAAGTGGTGCAATTACTGGTTCCATGTGCATCATCTGAATGACCGTAACGGTAAGATGAGTAAATCGAACGGTGAATTTCTTACCGTGTCCGTCCTTGAAGAAAAAGGATACGATCCGCTTGTATACAGATTATTCTGCCTGCAGTCACATTACAGAAAGCCGCTTGAGTTCACTTATGAGATAATGGACAATACCAAAGCAGCATACAATAAGCTTGTTAAACGTATCGGAGAACTTAAAGAAGACGGTGAAGTCGATAAAGCCGGATTTGATAAATATAAAACTGATTTCAAGGCTGCACTTGAAAATGATATTAACACGGCATCGGCAATTACGGTCGTATATGATGTATTAAGAAGTGATTTAAACGATGCTACCAAGCTTGCGCTTGTCAAAGATTTTGACTATGTGCTTTCTCTTAATCTTACAAGAATGCAGGGCGAAAACGCAGTGCCTAAGGCGGATGATGAACTTACTGCATTTGTCGAAGCTAAGATTGAGGAACGTAAGGCTGCCAAGAAGGAGAAAGATTTTGCAAAGGCAGATGCCATAAGGGATGAACTTCTTGCCAAGGGCGTAAGAATTAAAGACACCAGAGAAGGTGTTGTCTGGGAGCTTGTATAATATGTTTGAAGAGATGGCAGAGGCTTTTGACCTCGGAAAAATCGATCTTGCGACATATTCTCCGTTGACACTTGCTTATATCGGTGACTGCGTATACGAACTTATCATAAGGACGAGACTTGTATATGCAGGCAATGCGCCGGTAGATAAGCTTAACCGCAAGGCAAGCAATCTTGCTAAAGCAGGCACCCAGTCAGCTATGATAGAGGCATTAATACCGGAACTTACGGATGAGGAAACGGCAGCATATAAGCGTGGACGTAATGCCCATTCATATACCAGGGCCAAGAACGCAACCGCCGGTGATTACAGGCGGGCGACAGGTTTTGAGGCGCTTATCGGATATCTTTATCTGGATAAACGTTTTGAACGCATAATGGAACTTGTGAAAAAGGGTTTTGAAGCTGTTGAATGCAATGACAGCGAAAGGAAATAATATGAAACACAATGAATTTACCATAGAGGGACGTAATGCCGTTATAGAGGCCTACAGAAGCGGTAAAACAATAGACAAATTATATGTGCTTGACGGCTGTAAGGACGGTCCGGTAATGACTATTCTGCGCGAGGCGAAGAAAAGCGGTTCGATAATTAATTATGTTGACAAAGAAAGACTTGACCATATGTCGGAAACGGGACATCATCAGGGCGTTATCGCAAATGCGGCAGCATATGATTATGTTGAAGTTTCCGATATTCTTAAGGCGGCGAGAAGCAAAGGCGAGGATCCGTTTATATTTATTCTTGATGGAATAGAGGATCCGCACAATCTCGGTGCAATAATAAGAACCGCCAATCTGTGCGGTGCGCATGGAGTGATTATACCGAAACACCGTGCGGTAGGACTTACGGCAACGGTTGCAAGAACATCTGCGGGTGCGCTTAATTACACACCGGTTGCAAAGGTTACCAATCTTGCATCTGCGATAGACGAACTTAAGAAGGAAGGCCTCTGGTTCGTGTGCGCCGACATGAAAGGTGAACTGATGTATAATCTTAATCTCAAAGGTCCGATAGGTCTTGTCATCGGCAATGAAGGAGAAGGTGTCGGACGGCTTGTAAAGGAAAAATGTGATTTTACCGCGTCCATTCCGATGAAGGGCGATATAGATTCGCTTAATGCATCGGTGGCAGCAGGCGTAATGGCGTACGAAATCGTCAGACAGAGGATGTGTTAGGATGAATGACAGATATGCGAAGATGTCGGATGAAGAACTTGTTATGACGTACCGTAACGGGGATTCGCCGGCGGCGGATGTGCTTGTGGAGAAATATAAAAATCTTGTCAGAATGAAAGCAAGGGCGTATTTTCTGGTCGGAGCGGATAACGATGATCTTATTCAGGAAGGAATGATAGGACTGTACAAGGCTATCAGAGATTATAATCCTGAACGCGAAGCGGTTTTCATGACTTTTGCCTCACTTTGTATCAGCCGTCAGATAAGGACTGCGATGACTGCTTATAACAGGCTGAAGAACGGTCCCCTTAATTCGTATATATCGCTTGATACACCTGTAACGGATGACCTGGGAGATGATGCAAGTCTCAAAGATGTTCTGGCATCCGGCAATGAAATGAATCCGGAGGCTATTTTCATAGACAAGGATCAGGCGGCAAGGCTTGAAGAGCAGTTGTATAAGAGTTTAAGCAAAATGGAACTGCAGGTGCTTGAGCTTTACAGGGAAGGCTGCAGTTACTCGGAGATAGCCGCATATCTTGGCAAAACCACAAAGACAGTCGACAATGCGATACAGAGAGTGAGGGCAAAACTCACCGGTCTTATGGAATGATTTTTTAATTTTGCTGATATTTTTAGAAAAAAATGTTGATAAATTCTGATTGATATGTTAATATCTTATTCAGATGCGCTGATGTGGCTCAGAGGTAGAGCACTTCCTTGGTAAGGAAGGGGTCACGGGTTCAATTCCCGTCATCAGCTTTATACCAAATATATACCCGCGATGCAGTAATGTATGGCGGGTTGTTTTCACATTAAGACTTATGAGGAGCAGCTTCTTATGGCAGATTTTATTCGTAAAATTAAATTATTACCAGCAGTTTTAGTATGTACGGCTGTCGTATTGATGCTTGGCGGCTGCGGCGGTTACACGATCAATCTTGTTAAGGACGAGTTTACCGTAAATGTGGGTGATGAGCTTGATATGAATATTTCAAGCTATGTCAGGGCTTCCAAGGCAATGTTGGCAGATATGACAATAGATCTGTCACAAGTGGATACGGACAAGATGGGCACTTACAATGCATCCGTCACATACGGAGAGGATGTGCGCGAATTTAAGGTTAAGGTTACTGACATTAAGGCACCGGAGATTTCGCTTAAGAGCGAGGAGATTTATTTTGAACAGCAGGGAACTCTTCAGCTTGATAATGTTGTGGCATCAGTGAAAGACTATTCGGATTATGAATACGGCTTTTCAAAGGATATGACACTTGCGGACAAGGATAAAGAGATGGTTGACACACTTTCTTTTGACAGTCTCGGAGATTATAATGCGGAAGTTATAGCTAAGGATTCCTTCGGAAATATATCGGTCAGGGACTTCAGGGTTCATGTGGTGGAACCGGGAAAGATTCCGGGCGGAGCTGCGGGAATTTCCGATTACTCGGCATATATGAATACATCTGCCGGAGTTGATATCGGAGATTTGGACTCATATGATACAACTGGTGTATACTACGGACTCGGTGATAATGTTGATTCGGAGAATAACAGACCGCAGATAGGGTATTACACTAACCTTTATGATAAATACAGAGTCGATTTCATCGAGCCGCAGAGCAGTTATATATGGCTTACGTTCAATGAAATAGGTGAGAACGGCAGAACGGTCAAGATACTTGATACCCTTAAGGAAAAGGGCGTCAAAGCGGTATTTTTCGTCACACTATCGTATGTTAAGGATAACGAAGCACTTGTCCGCAGAATGATAGACGAAGGACATGTTATAGGAAATTACACTGCAAGCGGCAAAGAGGTTGGAGATTTATCTCTAAATCAATTGACAAGTGAGCTTGATACGTTGTACAATTACGTTTACGAAACATTCGGATATGAAATGTACCTTTTCAGGCCACCATCGGGATATTTTAATGAGCAGACGCTCGCAGCGGCGCAGAAGTCAGGATACAGAACGGTATTCTGGAGTTATGCATATGCTGACTGGGACAGCCAGATGACTACCAGGCAGGCGCTTAGCAAGGCACTTGCCAGGGCGCACGGAGGTGCAATATATTCGCTTAGTGCGTCATCTTCGCTTAATCAGAAGATGTTGGCTGATTTGATAGACGGAATCAGGGACAAGGGCTTTGAGTTCGCGTTTTACCAGAAGAATTAGCAAGAATAGGAAAACAGGAGCAGAAGAATATGGAAAAGAAATTAAGAGTCGGCATACTTGGCGGAACAGGTATGGTAGGACAGAGATTTATCTCATTACTTGAGAATCATCCGTGGTTTGAGGTTGTAGCTATTGCTGCAAGCCCTCGCTCAGCAGGTAAGACCTATGCAGAGGCTGTAGGTGACAGATGGAAAATGACAACACCTATGCCGGAAGCAGTTAAGAACATGATAGTATATAATGTTCATGATATTGAAGAAGTAGCTTCTAAGGTTGACTTCGTATTCAGCGCAGTTGACATGTCTAAGGAAGAGATTAAGAAGATAGAAGAAGATTATGCCAAGACAGAGACTCCTGTTGTTTCCAACAACAGCGCTCACCGTTGGACAGAGGATGTTCCTATGGTTGTTCCTGAAATCAATCCGGAGCATTACGGACTTATCGAGTATCAGAAGAAGAGACTCGGAACCAAGAGAGGATTTATCGCAGTTAAGCCTAACTGCTCAATCCAGAGTTATACACCGGCAATCTTCGCACTTAAGGAATTTGAACCTACTCTTGTAGTAGCTACCACATACCAGGCTATTTCAGGCGCAGGTAAGACATTCAAGGACTGGCCGGAGATGGAGGGCAATGTAATCCCTTATATCGCAGGCGAGGAAGAGAAGAGCGAGCAGGAGCCTTTAAGACTTATGGGCAAGCTTGTTGACGGAAAAATCGAGAAGGCAGCACTTCCTGTTATCACAACACAGTGTCTTCGTGTGCCGGTACTTAACGGACATACAGCAGCGGTATTCGTAAACTTCAAGAATAAGCCTACCAAGGAACAGATTATAGACAGATGGAGAAACTTCAAGGGACTTCCGCAGGAACTCAAGCTTCCTAGCGCACCGGAGCATTTCATCCAGTATCTTGAAGAGGACAACAGACCTCAGGTAAGACTTGATGTTGATTACGAGAACGGTTTCGGAGTATCATTCGGACGTCTCCGTGAGGATTCGGTATTCGACTGGAAGTTTGTAGGACTTTCACATAATACCATCAGAGGTGCAGCAGGCGGAGCCGTATTAAGCGCAGAACTTCTCGTTGCACAGAAGTACATCACAGCTAAATAATATTACCGGTAAGGTAATTTGGAGAGATAGCCATGATTTATATCGTGGCTATCTTTTTTTGTTCCATTCACCAGTGAAGAAAAATACCACCGACAACGTGGTCGATATGCACCATCCGATAGGCCATGCGCTCCATATTCCGGCAGTGCCGTAATGTGCGGACAGAAGTATTGCGAGTGCAACCCTTAAGATGAGATCCGTAAAAGTAGTGATCATGAACCGGCCCATCTTACCGGCACCGCGCAGTACACCGTCAGCAACCAGTTTGATTGAGACTATCATATAGAACGGCGAGATGATTTTCAAGAACTGCATTCCGGTTTCAATGGCCGATGTACTGCTCTGCTCCATAAAAAGAAGAAGCAGGTAACGGCCGGCGACCCAATATAATATAATAAAAGGAATACATATGATCCATACAAGTTTTCCGCCTGCGAAGAAACCGGGGCGGATTCTTTCTTTTTTACCGGCACCGAGATTCTGTGCGGTATAGTTGGAAATACCGTTGCCGAGAGTTGTGAGTGAAGTGATTACAAGGTTGTTGAGTTTTACGGCGGCGGAATAACCGGCCATGACGCTTGTGCCGAATCCGTTTATGACACTCTGGATTATGATGTTGCCGACGGAAATAAAGCTCTGCTGCAGGATGCTTGGAACTGCGATTGCGGCAATCCTGCCGAATATATGTATATCGAATATGCGGACACGCTCATCTTCATTGCACTTGAGACTGTGGAGGCGTTTAAGTACGATAATAATCGAAAGAATACAGCTTATGCTCTGGCATAAGAATGTAGCCCATGCCACACCGGCAATCCCCATATTGAATGCCTTGACAAAAAGAATGTCCATCGCAATGTTGCTTGTGGACGATATGGCAAGGAAAATAAAAGGTGTTCTGGAATCGCCCATGGCTGAGAAAATACCGGTTGCCACATTGTAGAAGAAAAGAAACGGCAGACCGAATATGTATATATTAAGATACAGAAGCGAATCGTCGATAACTTCCTTCGGCGTGTTTATAATTCCGAGAAGGGTGCGTCCGAAAAGCAGACCGAAAGCCATAAGTATCATACAGAGCACACCACTTGAAATCATTGTCGTGTACACGGTGGTTTTGACATCGTTGTACCGTCCGGCACCGAAGAAATTGGACACGATTACGGAGCAGCCTATGTTACATCCGAAGGCAAAAGCTATAAATATCAAAGTGATTTCATATCCGTTGCCTACAGCGGCAAGAGCATTCTCACCTATGAATTTTCCGGCGACAAGGCTGTCGGCAATGTTGTATAACTGCTGGAAAATAATGCTTCCAAATAGCGGCAGACAGAATCTCCATAGTATCTGGGACGGTTTTCCTACTGTTAAATCCCTGTTCATGACCACACTTCCTTAAATAATCCAAATCTGATATTGACCAATAACATCTGCATGTATTATACTTTGCACTATAAAATATTAAAAAT
>OMAM01000270.1_pt1 | contig 30877 bp, 31 predicted proteins | sample 1644621 | NCBI WGS metagenome assembly OMAM01 (sample SAMEA103958120, study PRJEB25191) | human gut metagenome | biome: human-associated habitat [ENVO:00009003]; feature: intestine environment [ENVO:2100002]; material: feces | place: Germany | collected 2013/2015 | reverse complement strand
AGGTCTTTCATGGTGCCTGCTCCCGATGCGCCTTCCTTTTTTGCCGCCTTCTGCCGGGCATTCAGTTCCCGCACCTGCTGTGCCAGCAGGGTGCTCAGGGTGTCCGTGGCTCGGCTCAGGCTGGCCAGCCCTCTGGCCTGTTTTGTCTGCCCCATGGTGTTGGGTATCAGCTCCTTTCCGCCCTGGTGTGCTGGGCTATGGCAAAAGGATACCACCGTCTGCCGAACTCCGACAGGGTGTACTTTTTCAGGGCCGAACGGTATATTTAATTTGCAAAAATCCTCGCAGTATAATAAAGCTGTATTTTAAACAACGTTATCCTGTCATTTTTTGAAAGCAGTGTATTTTTCCACGCGAAACCTGTGGCAAATCTCCCGGAAACGTTTAAAGTCATACTCATTTGCGATTTTTGGATAAAAAATGAAAAAAGTGTGTTTATTTTGTGGACAAATCCAAGTGGAACATGCTACAATAGCTTTTGTTCTTTCCCGCCGCACGCACCGGCGGGATGTTTTGGGAGCTGTGTTTATAAGCAGGGTGCGCCGAACGGATGCGGGCAACCACCTTCAGGCGGTGTGCTGTGTTTATAAAAACGGCTTCTTATTTAAAATCAGGAGGTTCTTCATGTTAGAAAACATCTTTCATCTGAAAGAAAACCACACCGATGTCAAGACCGAGATCATGGCTGGTATCACTACCTTCATGACCATGGCTTACATCCTTGCCGTCAACCCCAACATCCTGTCCGCAGCGGGCATGGATTCCAAGGCTGTGCTGATCGCCACCGCGCTGGCATCCTTTATTGCCACTGCCCTGATGGCTGTGCTGGCCAACTACCCCTTTGCACTGGCTCCCGGCATGGGCCTGAACGCCTACTTTGCCTACACGGTCGTGCTGACCATGGGCTACAGCTGGCAGCTGGCGCTGATGGCAGTCTTTGTTGAGGGCGTCATCTTCATCGCACTGTCCCTGACCAATGTGCGCGAGGGCATCTTCAACGCCATTCCCATGACCCTGAAGAGCGCCGTCAGCGTGGGTATCGGCCTGTTTGTGGCCTTCGTCGGCCTGCAAAACGCCAAGCTGATCGTCAACAGCGATTCTACGCTGGTCACCTACCAGCACTTCAAGGGCGCAACCTTCCACAGCGTGGGCGTGGGCGCTATTCTGGCGCTGCTGGGCGTGGTCATCACCGCCATCCTGCTGGTCAAAAAGGTCAAGGGCGGCATTCTGTACGGCATCCTGATCACCTGGCTGCTGGGCATCGTGTGTGAGCTGACCGGCATCTACGTCCCCGATGTGGAAGCCGGTATGTACTCCGTCATCCCCACCGCCTTTGTCAGCTTCGACTTTTCCGCATTGGGCGAGACCTTTGGTCAGGTGTTCAAGACCGACTTCTCCGGTGTCGGCCTGCTGAACTTCTTCGCAGTCATGTTCTCCTTCCTGTTCGTGGACCTGTTCGACACGCTGGGTACCCTGATCGGCGTGGCCTCCAAGGCTGATATGCTGGACGAGGACGGCCGTCTGCCCCACATCAAGGGCGCACTGATGGCGGACTCCATCGGCACCTGCGTGGGCGCTGTGCTGGGCACTTCCACCACCACCACCTTCGTGGAAAGCGCCTCCGGCGTTACCGAGGGCGGCCGCACCGGTCTGACCGCTATGACCACCGGTGTGCTGTTCCTGCTGGCTACCATCTTCAGCCCGCTGTTCCTCACCATCCCCAGCTTTGCTACCGCTCCGGCTCTGATCATCGTGGGCTTCTACATGATGGGCTCTGCCGTCAAGATCGACTTCAACGATCCCAGCGAGGGCATCCCCGCCTTCCTGACCATTCTGGCAATGCCCACTGCTTACAGCATCTCCGAGGGTATCGCCATCGGCATCATCTCCTGGACCATCATCAACGTGGTCACCGGCAAGGCCAAGGAGAAGAAGATCAGCCCGCTGATGTATGTGCTCACCGTGCTGTTCATCCTCAAGTATGTGTTCCTCTAATACCCTGCGCATCTAAAAAAGCCAAGCACCCCCTGCGGTCTGCCCGTACAGACTGCAGGGGGTGTTTTTGTTGGGGAGGAGAAAGCGCAAAAAAGCACAACAGCCTGACCCGCAGGCCCGGCTGTTGTGCGCTCTTGTATCCTTATTTTTTCCGCGGATGAATATGGATCTCCGGGATGGCTACATTGTCGTAATGGATGGGACAGTCTGCCTCCGGGGTGCTGTCCGCCGCTTCGTGCCGCACCTTGCCGGTGTGCACCTCCGGCACTGCCACCGTTTCTTCCTGTCCGTTCTTTCTGCTCCGGCTCTTCTGCCGGAGCCAGTTTTTCAGCCGCTGATGGATGGCCATAGCCTTTTCTCCTTTCCGGCACGGAGGATTTTCTCCCTCCGTGCGCACACCGGACGTCTCAGATAAAGTTGATAAATACCGTAATGACCAGACTGTTCAGGAAGTCCGCAAACAGGCTGCCCACCAGCGGGATCAGCAGATATGCCTTGACGGAAGGTGCATACCTGTCGCACACAGCCTGCATATTGGCCATGGCATTGGGAGTAGCACCCATGCCGAAGCCGCACAGACCCGAAACGATGACCGCCGCATCGTAGTCCCTTCCCATCACGTTATACGCCACCACAATGACATACACGATCATGAACAGCGTCTGCCCTGCCAGCAGGATGACCAGCGGCAGCGCCAGCTCTGCCAGCTGCCAGATCTTCAGGGTGATCATTGCCATGCCTAAGAACAGCGACAGGCAGATACCGCCGATATCGTTGATCTCGCCCATATATACGGTGTAGCCGCCGCCGTACTCGCCCACGTTGCGGATGATGGCCGCCGCGATCATAGCACCGATATAGATGGGGAAGGTCATCCCGGTCAGGGACAGCAGCTTGGAAAGCACTGTGCCGATGCCCATGGCAAGGATCAGCTGAAAGCTGGCCGCAGGGTACATACTGTGCCGCTCGTGCTTGATCTCCTCCTCTACCAGCAGGCTGTCATCCTCTGTCACCGCAGTGTCCAGCAGATGGTGCCGCTCAATAAGCATTTTGCCGATGGGACCGCCCATCATGCTGCCCGCGATCAGTCCATAGGTGGCGGCGGCGGTGCACAGGGTGGTTGCGCCCCGGATGCCAAAATCCTCCAGCACCGGGCCGAAGGCACCCGCCGTGCCGTGGCCGCCCACCATGGGAATGGAGCCGGTGCACAGCCCCACCAGCGGGTCCACCTGCAGCAGGCTTGCCAGCCCCACTGCAATAAAGTTCTGGCTGACGATCAGCACAATGACCACGCCCAGAAATACGATCATCGCCCTGCCGCCGCTTTTCAGCACCTTCAGGTTTGCCTGAAAGCCTACTGAGGTGAAGAACATCACCATGCAGACCTCCTTGAGGATGTCGTCAAAGGCGAACTCTGCCACGCCGGTAACGTAGCACGCACAGGTAAAAATGGCGAACAGCACGCCGCCGATGACCGGAGCCGGGATGCAGAATTTTTCCAGCACCCGCACCCGCTCCCGCAAAAATTTGCCCAGCAGCAGCACCAGCACCGAAAGTGCCAGTGTCTGATACATATCCAGTTCTATCTTCATATCGTCTTTCTTTCCCTCTGTTTCCCGGCAGCATTCAGGATGCCACCGTGATGTCTGCCGTCTTATAGTAGGCGGCAGCTCCCTTGTGGAACGGGATGCCCACGCCCTCGGTCGCTTCGGCTTCGGTATCCAGCCGGATACCCAGCTGCGTGCTCAGGTTTTCGCGCCCGTCGAACAACAGCTTTGTCAGCTGCTCCACCTGCTTTTCCGGCAGCGCCGCGCTGGCCAGCAGCACCGCTTTTACGCCTACCGTCTGCACTTCCTCTTCCTGTCCGGGGTAAGTGCCCGCCGGAATGGTGCACACGCTGTAGCTGCTGCAGCTGTCCTGCAGACGCTTTGCAGCCGCACCGTCCACACACAGCAGCCGGATGCCGCAGTCCTCCGCCAGCGCGGTCACCACCGCACTGGGCGCACCGGCCGTGATGAACATGGCATCGATCCTGCCAGCTTTCAGCTGCGCAGCGGCATCCTCGTAATTCAGGTTGATGGTCTCTACCAGTTTTTCGTTCAGACCGTAGGCAGACAGGATCTGCCATGCGTTCTGCTCTGAACCGGACTCCTCTGCACCGATACTCACCGTTTTACCCTGCAATTCTTCTACGGACTGGATATCAGAATCCGCCCGCACGATCACCTGACAGGCCTCGGTATACAGTGCAGCGACCGCGCAGAATTTGTTTTCCATCTCCTCATCCTGAAAAATGCCGCTCTGCTCGTAGGCATCCTGCACAAGGTCTGCCTGTGCCACCGCCAGCTGCAGGTAATCCCCCATCAGCAGACGCAGGTTTGCCGCAGACCCGGCGGTATTCTTCAGTTCCACAGCGCCATTCCCGCTGTCATTTTCCAGCGCCGCAAAGCCCTCGCCAAAGGCGTGGTATACGCCGCCCTCTCCGGCTACGCCCATGCGCATCCGCCGGGCAGTGCCGGCAGACGTGCAGCCCGCCAGCAGCAGCGCCGCCAGCATAATTCCCGCCAGCAGCACCGCAATTCCTTTGTGTTTCAATGTTTGCACCCCGCATTCTCTCTGCCGCCGCAGTGCAGCAGATGATTTTTCTTCAATTATAAGCAAGTCAAAGGTGAAAATCAATCACCTGTTTTTATTTTTTCTGAAAAAGCTTCTGTTTTGTGCCGCCTGCAGCAAAAAAGGACCGCTGCACCAGATGCCGTGCAGCAGTCCTTTGTACCGTTATAAAGAGCGTTTCACCGCGAAGGCTCAGACCCGCTTTGTCTCTTCCGTCCGGGTAGAAATACCGAACAGCACAAAGCCGATGACAAACAGGATGGCAATGGAGCCAACGCCCACGTTGGCGCTGCCGGTCAGCTGGCTGCCCACGCTGACGATCATGGTGCCAAGGAAGGAAGCGCCCTTGCCGCAGATATCGAACAGGCCAAAGTATTCGCCGGATTTTTCCTGCGGGATGATCTTGGCAAAGTGGCTGCGGCTCAGCGCCTGCACACCGCCCTGGAACATCCCCACCACAACAGCCAGCACCCAGAACTGCCACTGGCTCTTCAGGAAGAAGGCAAAGACGGCAATGCCGGTATAGGCCGCAATGCACACCGGGATCAGGATCTTGGATTCATATTTCTGGCTCAGGCGGCCGAAGATCAGCGCCGAGGGGAAAGCCACGATCTGGGTGACCAGCAGCGCCAGCAGCAGGCCGGTGGTGTCCAGACCCAATGCCGTGCCGTAGGCGGTGGCCATATCAATGATGGTATACACACCGTCGATATAGCAGAAGAAAGCCAGCAGGAACCAGAACACCTGCTTGTCCTGCGGCAGATGCTTCAGGGTCTGCCCAATGCGCACAAAGCTCTGGCGGATGGCGTGCTGCTCCACCTCCACATAGTTGATCTGGCGGTACTTTTTCAGCAGCGGCAGGGTGACCACCAGCCACCACACAGCGGTAATGACCAGCGCAATGGACAAAGCAGTCATCTGGCTGAGCCCCACTGCGCTGCTGCCCAGCACCAGCGCCAGACAGACCACAAAGGGCACGCAGCTGCCGATATAGCCCCACGCGTACCCGCGGGAGGACACCATGTCCATCCGCTCCGGGGTGGTCACATCGCCCAGCATGGAGTCGTAGAACACCAGACTGCCGGAGTAGCCGATCTTGGCAATGATAAAAATGACCAGAAAGGCCAGCCATGTGCCCGCCAGACCCATGGCACAGCAGCCGATGACGCCCACAAAAAGGCAGAGCATGAAGATGGGCTTTTTAAAGCCCTTGGTGTCCGCCAGCGTGCCCAGAATGGGGCCCAGAATGGCGGTGACCACCGTGACGATGGAGCTTGCGTAGCCCCAGTAGGCCAGATAGTCCACCTTGCTCACCCCACCGGCCTCGGCCAGCGCATTGAAGAAGATAGGCACCAGCGTGGCGATCATCAGCACAAAGGCCGAGTTGCCCACATCGTATAAGATCCATGCCCGCTCCAGCGGTGTCACCTTGAATTTTTCAGTTTTCATCGTATTTTCCCTTTTCCCCTTGCACCGCCGGGCGGCGCGTTTTTTAAAATTCCCCAAAGGTGTGGTCGTAGGCGGCATCCAGCGGCTCGTCCGTATCCAGCTTTGCCACATACTCTAAGATCAGCCGCTCTGCCAGCGGTAAAGCCTTGGCGTACAGCGCGTCCAGCTTGCGGTTGCTCTCGGTGCACTGCGGGTTCGGCTGCGGGTTTGCCACAAGGCCGTGCATCCCATCATACTTGCCCAGTACCTTCATGCCGGTCAGCACCACCCAGCGCTTGACCGGGTTCGAAGCCTGCAGCACCTTATGCACTATGATCATCCCCTTCAGGGCTTCCAGCGCGGTCTGCTCCGAAATATCCCTGTAAAACGGCGCAATGACCCGGGCGTTTTCCGCGCTGGGGTGGATATGACTGGCGGTAAAGAAGGTCAGCGGGTCATAGCCATCCCGGCGCAGCAGCATATTGTCGAACTCGGTCTCGATCTCGCAGTGGGTCACACCGCTCTCCCGGGTAAACTGCTCCACAAAGGGGTGGCAGGTGCTGTCCAGCGCAAAATGGCACACAAAGCCCAGCGCGTAGGCCAGCGCAGCCTCGCGGTCGGCTTCCTCGTGCACCACCCGGCGTGCACGGTCAAAGAACGTTCTGCCCGGCTCGTCGTGCATGGCGTTGCCCAGTGCGGCGACCGGGGTGGACTTTTCCGCATGGTAATAGAACAGCAGATCCGGCCCGTGCAGACCGATATCGTACAGCTCCCGGTGCGCTTCCAGCTTTTCCCGCAGCGGCGCAGGCAGATGATCCAGCACATTTGCGCCAAAGCGGCGGTGTGCGTAGGTAGAGGGCATCTCTCATTCCTCCTTCTTGCAGTGCCAGCGCCCGCCGCCCTGTTCCGGCTGCACTGACCAATAATCCTATCGTTTTCAGTATAGCAGAAAGTTTGCCGACCTTCTACCCTTTTGTGTCTGTTTTCTGTAAAAAGTTTTAATAATTTTGCTGCACTTCTCTGTACAGAAAAGCATTTTTCCAAAAGTTGTTTCAGCCATATAAAAACCAGCCCTATTTCTTTTTTTGCTTCCGTATCATTCCCGTATCATCTGTCCTTCCTAACAGATAGTCTGTAGATGTTTCATATAAATCTGCCAGTTGAATCAGAACCGTTGTAGGAACATCTCGAAGTCCTTGCTCATAACGATTATACTGTGGCTGTGGCATCCCTAATATTGTAGCCACCTGTCTTTGTGTCAAATCATGATCTTCGCGTATGTCACGGAGTCTTCGGTAGTAAGCCATAAGTGCCCTCCTGATATCTAAATGGATATCTTGACAATACCGCGAAATAATGTTACTCTTTCTATATGATATCCATTCGGTTATCACATTTTTGCACTTTTTTGAATTCTCACCCGCATTCTGAACAGGAGGTTTTTATGGCTCAAAAAATTGATCGTCGTAGATTTATAAAACTTGCCGGAACGACTGCATTCGCAGTATCCATAAGCAGCGTATTGGGCGGATGTGATGCAGCGCCTTCCGAACCGAGTTCTCCTTCCTCGTCCGCCTCATCTGAAGCACCCAGCAGCTCTTCCTCTTCCAGTAATTCAGAATCCTCCAGCAGTTCGGATACCCAGCCACAGAAGATCATCTGGACTACACGAAACACCAATGATGGTAATGCCATTCTGACAGGTTACGATTCCAGCGGTGCGCAACCCATGGGTGTTATTACGCTTCCCGAAAAGTGGTCTGGTCGTAAAATCGTTGAGCTGGACGGCAATCTGGGTGGAAAAATCACCAAGATGATCGTTCCCGGATGCTACAAGAAAGTCCACTACGGTGGAAGCAAGTATCTGGAAGAGCTAATATTAAACGAGGGTGTAGAAACGATTTATCAGTTTGACGGTTCTATCAACCTTCGTAACGTTCAACTTCCATCTACTCTTAAAGAAATTGGTTCTAGTGCATTTTTGGGCTGTACAAGCTTAACTTCTATCCGCCTTCCCGAGTCCTTAGAAACGCTCGGCTGGCACGCATTTACTGAAACCGGCCTGACTGAAATCACCGTTCCTGCATCTGTTGTCAACTACGATTTCAACCGATCCTCTGCTCCTTTTTATAACTGTGAAAAGCTTGTATCTGCAACAGTAAAAGGCTCTGTCCTTTCAGATTCAATGTTTGAGGCTTGTCCCAGATTGAAAAATGTTTCTCTCAACGACACTATTCTTGAAATTCCTCGCTTACTTTTTAAAGGCTGTTCTTCGCTTGCAAGTATTACCCTTCCTAAAAAACTGAAAAGTATCGGTTCTGATGCATTTAGAGAATGCAAGAAACTTACTTCTATCTCCATTCCTGAAACTGTCACTGAAATTGGTGATGCTGCTTTTATGCAGTCCGCTCTGCAAAAAATCGTTCTTCCAAACAATCTCCAGACCATCAGCTGGGCAGCTTTCCGTGAATGCTCCGCATTAAAGGCAGTGTACATTCCGGTCTCTGTTTCAAAAATCGAAAATAATGCCTTTGACAAATGTCCTCAGTTAAGCGAAGTATATTATCCAGCTAACGAAACACAATGGTCGTATATCGATATCGGCGAATACGGCAACAATCTTTTAAAGGCTGCCAATATGCACTATTATGCATCTCCAAATTTCCTTCGTTGATTTTATCACATAAAAAGGGGGAGCCTGAAGTCGAAAGACTTCAGGCTCCCCCTTTTTCGCATACACTCCTTCAGGTTCACACGCTCTCATAGCCCTGCGGCATCTCGCTCTTGCGGTCGCGGGACATCAGGTTGCGCAGCGCGTCGCTGGCGCTCATGCCCTCCTTGACGATGGCGTTCACCGTCTGGGCGATGGGCATTTCCACATGGTACTTCTCCGCCAGTTCCATAGCGGCGGGCAGGGCGTTGATGCCCTCCACCACCATGCCGACCTCCTTCACGGCCTGCTCCGGGCTTTCGCCCTTGCCGATCAGGATACCGGCGCGGTTGTTGCGGCTGTGCATACTGGTGGCGGTAACGATCAGGTCGCCGATACCGGCCAGACCCGCAAAGGTCTGGACATTGCAACCCATGGCCACGCCCAGCCGGGCGATCTCGGCAATGCCGCGGGTGATCAGGGCGGCGCGGGCGTTATCGCCGTAGCCAAGGCCGGTGGAGATGCCAACACCCAGCGCGATAACGTTCTTCATGGCACCGCTCAGCTCCACGCCCTTGATATCAGAGTTGGTGTACACGCGCATACAGGTGTTGCTGAACACCTCCTGCACCACCTCGGCAGCTTCCATATCCGGGCTGGCGGAAACGATGGTGGTGGGCAGATCCAGCGCCACCTCCTCGGCGTGGGTGGGGCCGCTGAGCGCCACCAGACGCACCGCACGGGGGCCGTTCTCGTGGCTCAGCTCGTCGGCAAGGATCTCGGTCATGGTATATAAGGTATCGGGCTCAATGCCCTTTGCCACGTCCACAATGATCTGGCCGGAGCGGATATAAGGCCGCGCCTTGGCTGCCGTGGAGCGCACGAACACCGACGGCACTGCAAACAGCAGCACGTCCTTGCCGGTGCACACTTCCTCTATGCTTTTGGTAAAACGCAGTTCCTGCGGGATGACCATCCCCGGCAGATTGGGGTGTACCCGGGTGGCGGAAAGGTTGTCCACCTCGGCCTCAATAGCCGACCACACCTGCACATCGTTGCCGCTGACGGTCAGCATCCGTGCCAGAGCCATGCCCCAGGTGCCTGCACCCAGAACACCAATACTAAACTTTTTCACGTTCGTATCCTCCGTGTCTGCACCGGGCAAGGGCAAGCCCCCTGCCGGTGGATTTGCGCCGCGCCGGGCCGTTGCCCCGCGCCTGCGCACTACTATGACCATTGTACACGAAAGCACCCACAGCGTCAAGCATCTGCCGCATTGCACAAATATTTAACAAGTTTATGCAATTTTTCGGTCACATCACACGTTTTGTGCAAACCGTTTGCGCTGCGGGGCATTTCATGCTATTATAGTATTCTGGTAGGTTTTGTAGGGATTGGTGATTCAGTCTCTTGACTTAGACCCTACTTTAAGGTATATACTGCTTTAGCCGGCAAAAACTTTGCCGACCTGTGCATTTTTTAGCTTTGAGGAAAAAACGATGTTTGAAGCACTTTTATCCAACCGCACGGTCAGCGTGCTGGTGGAGGCACTGCCCCGCATCCTGACGGCAGGCCTGACCATGACTATTCCGCTGACCCTTCTCTCCTTCTTTTTTGCCATGATCATCGCGGTGGCTGTGGCGCTGGTGCAGTACGCCAATGTGCCGGTGCTGCGGCAGATTGCCCGGTTCTACATCTGGGTCATCCGGGGCACCCCGCTGCTGGTGCAGCTGTTCATCATCTTTTACGGCCTGCCCAGCGTGGGCATCATGCTGAACGCCTTTCCGGCGGCAGTCATTGCCTTTGCCTTCAACGAGGGTGCCTACTGCGCCGAGACCATGCGCGGTGCGCTGGAAAGCGTACCGCAGGGGCAGCTGGAAGCCGGGTACTGCGTGGGCATGAGCTGGTGGCAGATCATGCGCCGCATCGTGCTGCCGCAGGCCCTGCGCACCGCCGTGCCCGCCCTCTCCAACTCGCTCATCGGCATGATCAAGGACACCTCGCTGGCGTCCAATATCACGGTGGCAGAGCTGTTCATGGCCGGGCAGCGGGTAGCCGCCCGCACCTACATCTTCCTGCCCATCTACTGTGAGGTGGCTGTGGTGTATCTGCTGTTCTGTACCGTCATCACCAAGCTGCAGGCGCTGCTGGAACGTCAGCTCAACGCCCGCGGCTTTCAGTAAAAGGGAGGGTGAGCACTTATGGCTATGCTTGAGATCCGCAATGTGCAAAAGACCTTCCGCACCTACGCAAAGCCCGGCTTTTTCCACCGCCCCGGTGCACGGAAGGTCGCCAGCGAGCTGCCCGTGCTGCGCGGCGTAGACCTGACCGTGGAAAAGGGCGATGTTGTGGCCATTCTGGGGCCGTCCGGCTCCGGCAAGACCACCCTGCTGCGCTGTTTGAACTTTCTGGAAACCGCCGATGCCGGGCAGCTGGTGTTTGACGGCGAAAGCTTCGACCTTGCCCATGCCAGCCGCGCCGACATTGCCCGGCTGCGCAAAAAGACCGCCTTTGTGTTCCAGAACTACAACCTGTTCCGCAACAAGACCGCCCTGCAGAACGTGACCGAGGGGCTCATTGTGGCGCGGAAGCTGCCCAAGGAGCAGGCGGATGAAATCGGCATGAAGATGCTCGCCAAGGTAGGTCTTGCCGACCGCGCCGACTACTACCCCCGCCAGCTTTCCGGCGGGCAGCAGCAGCGGGTGGCCATCGCCCGCGCCCTTGCCGCCGACCCGGAGATCATCTATTTTGACGAGCCCACCAGTGCCCTTGACCCGGAGCTGACCGGCGAGGTGCTCAGCGTGATGCGGCAGCTGGCCGAAGAGGGCATGACCATGCTGGTGGTCACTCACGAGATGGGTTTTGCCCGCAACGTGTCCTCCAAGACCGTGTTTATGGAAAACGGCGTGGTGGTGGAGCAGGCACCCTCTCAGCAGTTCTTTGCATCCCCCAAGGAGGAGCGCACCCGGGCTTTCCTGCGCAGGATCGCCCACACGGAATAAAACCACTTCTCTTTTTGCATTTTTTCACGACAGAAAGGAATTTTCACTTATGAAACGCAGAACCTTTATTTCTCTGATGGGTGTTATGGCCGCAGCCGGGGTGCTGTCCATGACCGGCTGCTCCTCCAAGGACACCGCCGCCAGCACTGCCAGTTCCGCAACGCTGAATAAGCTGGACAGCATCCAGAAGAGCGGCAAGCTGGTGGTGGCACTGGAAGGTGCATGGCAGCCGTGGAGCTACCACGACACTTCCGACACGCTGGTGGGCTACGATGTGGAGGTATCCCGCGCCATTGCCGAAAAGCTGGGCGTGGAGCCGGAGTATGTGGAGAGCGACTGGGACAGCCTGTTTGCCGGTCTGGACGCAGGCCGCTACGACATGGTGTGCAACGGCGTGGAGGTAACCGAGGAGCGTGCCAAGACCTACGCTTTCACCACCCCCTACGGCTACATCCACACCGCGCTGGCTGTACGCAAGGACAATACCGACATTACCAGCTTTGAGGACCTGAAGGGCAAGACCACCGCCAACAGTCTGGCTTCCACCTACATGGAGCTGGCCGAGAGCTACGGCGCTACCGTGCAGGGCATCGACACGCTGGAAGAAACCATCCAGCTGCTGACCGCCGGCCGCATTGATGCCACCCTGAACGCAGATGTTTCCTTCTACGACTACCTGAACGTCCACCCGGACGCAGACTTCAAGCTGGTGGCACAGACCGCCGAAGCCTCCCATGTGGCCATCCCGGTGCTCAAGAGCGAGGACACCGCCTATCTGGACGCGCTGAACACCGCCATTGAGGAGCTGCGCGCCGACGGCACCTTAAAGACCCTGAGCGAAAAGTACTTCGGACAGGATATCTCTTCTGAAAACTAAGAAGCTCGACCCTCTCAGTCTGCTCACTTCGTTCGCATCCAGCTCCCCCGAAAGGGGGAGCTTTTTTGTTAGGAACAAACTCCCTCTGGCGAAACCGGAAACTTTGCGCTTGCACCAGAAACTGTACCGCCATGCCAAAGGCGCCCCCTTGGGGGAGCTGACGCCGCAGGCGGCTGAAGGGGTAAATTTCCTATTGACTTGTGCAATATTATATGCTATATAATATTATAGAAACAGACCACGCCGAAAGGAGGCTGTTCCCACATGAGTTTTCCCATCAGTGCCGCGCTGCTGGACGCCATTGTGCTGTCCGTGGTGGCGCAGGAGCCGGAAGGTACCTACGGCTACAAGATCACCCAGCAGGTCACCCACACGCTGGAGTTAAGTGAATCCACCCTGTACCCAGTGCTGCGCCGGCTGCAGAAAGACCAGCTGCTCACGGTCTACGATGCGCCCTTCAATGGCCGCAACCGCCGCTATTATCAGATCACCTCCGCCGGGCGGGCGCAGCTTGCCGCCTACGCGCAGGAGTGGAGCCGCTACCGTTCTTCCATTGACACATTTTTCAGAGAGGTGGAATGATTTATGACCCGTACTGCATTTCTTGCTGCGCTGGAGCAGCTTCTGGCTTCCCTGCCGGAGACTGAACGCAAGGACGCTTTGAGTTATTACGAAGATTATCTGGATGCCGCCGGGCCGGAGAACGAAGCCCGCGCCATTGCGGAGCTGGGCAGCCCGGAGGAGGTCGCACGCAAAATTCTGGACGAACAGACCCCGGCAGACAGTTCTGCCGCCCCGGCATCCCCTGCCCGCAAGCCGCATTCCCGCTGGCGCATGGTGCTGGGCGGCGGGCTGGCGGTGCTGGTATTGGCCTGCTTTTTCTTCCAGCACTCCAAAGCCACCCCGGTGCAGCCGGTCGAGCCCATTTCTCCTTCCTCAGAAATTCCTGCTTCCTCTGCGGAAGTGCCTGCCGAAAGTTCCTCTACGCAGCCCGCAGCTCCTGTTTCCACTTCAGACGGCTTGACTTTCTCCCTCTCTGCTGAGATGGTCAGCGATAAACTATCGCTGAAGTTGGACTATGGTACCATTCTCTTTGTTGTTGACCCAAACGCTTCCGATATCACGCTACAGTTTGATGGCTTTAGGACCCGGTATCTCACCCATTCCAACAAAAAAGACGGAACCGCAGAGTTTTCCTACCATGTCCCGAAATACTACGCTCTCCCTGATATTGACAGTGCTGTGCTCATCATTACAGCTCCGGAAAATATCCTGCATGAGATAGACATTGATCTTGCTATGGGCGACGTTGACCTTGGCACGCTCTCTGTGGAAGAACTGGATCTGGAACTTGCCATGGGTGGCGTTTCTGCCGACAGCCTGACTGTGAAAGACGCGGATTTTGATCTTGCCATGGGCGACTGTCACATTGACCATCTGACCGCGCCGAAATTCGATGCCGAACTTGCCATGGGGGACTGCACGATTGGTATGCTGTCCGGTGCTCAGGATGTTAACATCTCGGTCATCACTGGCGATACCGACTTGACTCTGGAAGGCAGCGCCTCGGACTATTACCTCGTCACCAATGAGCTTAAGGGCACCTCGATCCATGATGGCAAGGCAAATACCTCTCGTAAAATTTCCCTCGATTCTGTCACCGGCAATCTCTCCATCTCCTATACCAATTGACCCCTGAACGCAGAACACCCCCGGCATCCGAACGAAACGAAAACGGATGCCGGGGGTGTTTTTATGCTTCCCTGTGAAAATACTCGTAGATGGTCTGCGCCAGCTGCCTGCCCACACCGGGGGTGTTTTCCAGCTGGTCGGGGGTGGCTTCCTTCACCGCGCCCACGCTCTTGAACTGCGCCAGCAGGGCTTTGGCTGTTTTGGGGCCTACGCCCGGCACCTCGGTCAGGGTGGAGGAGTAGCTTTTCTGCTTCATCTGCTGCTTGCGGTAGGCGTTGGCAAAGCGGTGGGTCTCGTCCTGAATGGCGGTGATGAAGGTAAAGGTGCCACGGTTCATGTTGATAGCAATTTCCCGCCCATCGCTGTCCACGATGGCGCGGGTGCGGTGGTGGTCATCCTTTACCATGCCGTATAGCGGCACATCTGCCAGCGCTGTACCGGCAAGCGCTTCCTTTGCGGCGCTCACCTGTCCCCTGCCGCCATCCATCAGCAAAAGATCCGGCTTCTGTCCGAACCAGTTGCCGCTTGGCTGTCCGTTTTCTGCCTGTGCAGCGTATTTTTCGTACTCTGCCGCCCGGCGGGAAACAGTCTCTGCCAGCGAAGCGTAGTCGTCCGTGCCCGCCACGGTCTTCATTTTGAACTTGCGGTAGCCCGCCTTGAAGGGCTTGCCGTCCTTGAAGGTGACCATGCCGCAGACGCTGCTGCCGTCGCCCCAGTTGGAGATATCGTAGCTCTCGATGGCGCGGGGCGGCTTTGAAAGCCCCAGCACCTGTGCCAGCTCGTCCAGCAGCTTTTCCTCCCGGGCGTAGCGGCCGCTCTCCCGCGCCAGACGCTCCACCGCGTTGGTGTGCGCCATCTCCACCAGATGCGCTTTATCGCCCCGCTGGGGCACATACAGCTGCACCTCGCTGCCCCGTTTCTGGTTCAGCGCCTGCTGCAAGGCATCCACGTCCGGCGGCAGCGCATCCACCGCGATGATTTTTGGAATTTGTTCATCGTCCAGATAGTACCGGGGCAGAAATTCCTCCCGCACCGCGTCGATATCCGAGGTATCGTGGAACAAAAACTCCCGCTTGTCGGTCAGCCGTCCCTCCCGGAAGCGCAGCACCGCCGCGCACACGCTGTCCGGCGTGCCGGCAAGTGCCACCACGTCCATCTCCACGTCCGGGTCTACCACCACCTTCTGCCCTGCCGTCAGCTTAGTGATGGCATTGATCTGATCCCGCAGAAGGGCGGCGGTCTCAAATTCCAGCCGGTCGGAGGCTTCCTGCATCCGCTCGTTGAGGGTTTTCAGGATATCCTTTTTGCCGTAGCGGATGAGGTGCACCGCGTTTTTGACCGCCTGATTATAGGTCTCACAGCTGACCTTTCCGCTGCACACCGCCATGCACTTGCCGATATGGGCGTTCAGGCAGGGGCGGCCTTTGCCGATCTCCTGCGGGAAGCGCTTGGAGCAGCGCGGCAGCAGAAAAGCGTCCATGGCCGTTTCCGCCATCTGCCGCGCCGCAAAGCTGGAGGTGTAGGGGCCGATATACTCCGCCCCGTCCTCCTCCTTTTGCAGGGTGAAGGAAAGGCGCGGCCAGTCCTCCCGGGTGACGCGGATATAGCTGTACCCTTTGTCATCCTTGAGCAGGATGTTGTACTTGGGGGTGTGCGCCTTGATCTGGCTGGCTTCCAGTACCAGCGCCTCGAACTCGCTCTGACAGACGATAACGTCAAAGGCGTAGGCATGGGCGATCATCTGGCTGACCTTGTTATCGTGGGGCACGCCCTCGCGGAAATACTGGCTTACCCGGATGCGCAGGCGCTTGGCCTTGCCGATATAAATGATGGTGTCGCTTTTGTCCCGGATGATATACACCCCGGGCAGCAGCGGCAGCATACAGGCTTTTTGATAGAGCTCGGCCTTAGTCATGCAGCACCTTCCTCCGTATTTGCGGGATGAGGCTTCCCGCAATGGAAAGCCCTTTGTTCCCGGTAAAAAGCGTACCAAAAAAGCGGCAGGGAGCCCCCGCCGCTTTCTGTTGCTTGTGATACAGACTTACTCTGCAAAGCCGGACTCCACCAGCTTGATCAGGCCGTCCACGGCAGCCTGCTCATCAGCGCCGTCAGCGATGATGCGGATGGTAGTGCCGCCAACGATACCCAGAGACAGAACGCCCAGCAGGCTCTTTGCGTTCACGCGGCGTTCTTCCTTTTCGACCCAGATGGAAGACTTGAACTCGTTTGCCTTCTGGATAAAGAAGGTAGCCGGACGAGCGTGCAGACCAACCTGATTTTCAACGGTAACTTCTTTTACGTACATAGTAAAGCGCTCCTATCTAATATCGTTTTGGTGTACAAAAGCATAGTGTGCGTGTTGTGTTACATTCATTTTAGCGCAAGTCGAAACGGTTGTACAGTCCCCTTTTGCATTTTTGGCGGTTTTCCCAATGAAACCGAGAGCATTTTTCAGGTTTTGTACAAAGACAATAAAATTATACCCCGAAGGTTAGAGGGGTAATACAAAAGTTTTCAACAACTTTTAGACCGCCGGGGAGTTTTCCTCTGAATTTTGTGTATTTTCACCGACATTTCCGGTGCCGGCTCACTCCTGCGCAGGGCCTGCGTAGCGCATCTGCACCAGTGCGCATTTACGCGTCACAGTGGGGTATTGCTGCGGGTCAAATTCCAGACTGGTGCTGCCGTCCATCTGCCAGCCCATGCGGGTATACAGCGCAATGGCGCGGGTGTTGGTGTTCAGCACACTCAGCACCGGGTGTGCGTGCTCCGGCAGCTTTTTGCGGGCAAAATCCAGCAGCTTTGCGCCAATGCCCTTGCCCCGGGCTTTTTCCGTGACGAACAGGTGCTCGATATGCCCCGCCTTGTGGCTGACGCACACCATGCCGTCCGGCACGTCCTTGGTGGTGTGCAGGTAGCACACCCAGCCCGCCGCCTTTTCCTGCTGCAATTGCAGCAAAAACTGCGGCTCGGTCAGGGTGCGGCAGTATTCCGGCGTCCAGTTATCGGCACAGACAGCCTGCCGTCCCTCGGCAAACAGCTTTGCGGCGGCGGCAAACTGTTCAGCGGTCTTTACCAGCCGGACATTCTCGCCCCGCTTCCACTTGGGCACTTCGGCAATGGGGTGGCTCGTGCACCACTGCTCGTACAGCTCCGGGCGGCGCAGACGGGTGCGGGTGCGGCTCTGCTCACCGCGCCATGCGTCGATTTTTGCGTGGTCGCCGCCCAGCAGCACCTCGGGCACGGCGCGGCCTTCCCACACCTCGGGGCGGGTGTACTGGGGATATTCCAGCAGACCGTCCCAGTAGCTTTCCTCCTCGTAGCCCTTCTGCTCGGCCAGTACGCCGGGCTTCAGGCGCAGCACGCTGTCTGCCACCACAAGGCTGGCCAGCTCGCCGCCGGTCAGGATATAATCACCAATGGAGATTTCCTCGTCCGCAAAAGCATCGATGACACGCTCGTCAATGCCCTCGTAGTGGCCGCAGACCAGCGTCAGGTTGTCGTACTGTGCCAAGCGCTTGGCGTGCTCCTCGGTGTAGCGCTGCCCGCCCGCCGTCAGGAACACGATATGCGGGGCGGGGCGTCCCTGCTCGGCCACCTCGCGCTGCACCGCCCGCAGGCAGTCCGCGATGGGCTGGGCGTACAGCACCATGCCGCAGCCGCCGCCGTAGGGGTAATCGTCGGTCTGCTTCTGTTTGTTCAGGGTGTAGTCCCGGATCTGGTGGCAGTGGGTCTCAATATAGCCCCGCTTTGCCGCCCGGCCGATGATGCTGGCGTCCAGCACCTGCTGGCACATCTCCGGGAACAAAGTCACGATGTCCACACGCATTCCCATGGCTTACTCCTCCTCCCGCTCGCTGTCAAAATCGTCATCCAGCAGGCCCGGGATGGGGGTGACAAGGAGATAGCCCTCCGGCGGGTTGCGCTCTTTCAAAAAAGCATCCACTCCGGGGAACATATACTCCTTGCCGCCGGGTGCCTTGACGGTGTAGATATCCTGCGCACCCGGGTGGTCCACGCTGGTCACCACGCCGTACACCTTGCCGGTGTCGGCGTCCCGCACCTCGCACCCGATGAGGTCTGCCACATACCACCGGCCTGCGGGCAGGGTGGCATCGTTGCGGTCAAAGTAGAACACCTGCCCGCGCAGCGCCCGGGCGGCGTCCATATCGCTGACCCCTTCCAGCTGGAGCAGCGCCATCTGCCCCTGCGGACGGATGGAAAGGATCTTATATGCCTTGCCGCCCTGTGCCGAAGGGTACAGGCGGCCCACTTTTTTCAAAAAATTCACCCCGTCGCACCAAAGCTCCAGCTTCATTTCCCCGCGCACACCGTGGGTGGTAACAACTTTTCCGGCTTCCAGATATTGCTGCATAAATTCGCTCCTGTCTAACCTCTCCGTCACGCCTACGGCGTGCCACCTCCCCTATCGAGGGGAGGCCTTGGCAACAAGGACCTTTTCATCGACCCGCACAGCAGCCGCGCGCATCACCACACGAATGGCTTTTGCGATCCGGCCCTGCTTGCCGATGACACGGCCCATATCTCCCTCTGCCACGCTCAGGTGGTAGACGATGGTACCGTCCTCGCGGGGCTCGTCCACCGTGACCTTAACGGCGTCCTTGTCCTCCACGAGACCGCGGGCAACTGCCAGCAACAGCTCCTGCATGAGTCAGCCCTCCCTACTTACAGAATGTTGGACTTCTTCAGCAGGACACGAACGGTATCAGTGGGCTGAGCGCCGTTAGCGATCCACTGCTTTGCCTTCTCGGCATTGATCTTCACCTCAGAGGGCTCCTTGTTGGGATCGTAAGTGCCGATCTCCTCAATGAAGCGGCCATCGCGGGGGAAGCGGCTGTCAGCAACGACAACACGGTAGAAGGGAGCCTTCTTGGCGCCAACGCGGCGCAGACGAATCTTAACTGCCATAATAGATATCCTCCAAAAATTGTTGTTTTTGATATATGTTACAAACCCCGCCGGGGTTGTATACCGTTGTTATTTCAGTCCGCGGAAGGCGTTGGGGTTGCCCATCATGCCGCCCAGACGGCGGGCAAAGCCCTTGGGGCTCTTCTTGAACTGCTTCATCATCTTCTGCATCATCTCGTACTGCTTGAGCAGCTTGTTCACGTCCTCTACGCGGGTACCGCTGCCTGCGGCAATGCGGCGCTTGCGCTTGGGGTTGATGATGGAGGGCTTTTCCCGCTCTTCTTTGGTCATGGAATAGATCATAGCCTCGATGCGGTCAAAGGCTTTTTCGTCGATCTGGCTGGCGTCGATGCCGGAAGCGCCGGGCAGCATACTCAGCATTGCGCCTGCGCCGCCCATCTTGCGGATCTGGGCGAACTGCTCCAGCATATCGTTCATATCGAACTTGTTTTCCATCAGCCGCTTGGCGGTCTCCTCGGCGGCCTTTTCGTCGGCGGCATCCTGTGCGCGCTCGATCAGGCTCAGCACATCGCCCATGCCCAGAATGCGGCTTGCCATGCGATCAGGATGGAACACATCCAGATCGTCCAGCTTTTCGCCAGTGCCCTGGAACTTGATGGGCTTCCCGGTGACGGCCAGCACCGAAAGTGCCGCACCGCCGCGGGTATCGCCGTCGGTCTTGGTGAGGATGATGCCATCCACGCCCACCGTCTCGTTGAAGGTCTTGGCCACGTTGACGGCATCCTGACCGGCCATGGCGTCCACCACCAGCAGGGTCTCGTCCACGGGAACGGCGGCCTTGATGTCCACCAGCTCCTGCATCAGCACTTCGTCGATCTGCAAACGGCCTGCCGTATCCAGAATGACGATGTCGTTGCCGTAGTCCTTGGCGTGCGCTAGCGCCTTGCGGGCGATCTCCGGCGGCTTTGCGCCGGGCAGGGTGAACACCGGCGCACCGGCCTGCTTGCCCACCACCTGCAGCTGGTCAATAGCCGCAGGGCGGTAGATATCGCAGGCTACCAGCATGGGGCGGCGTCCCTGCTTGATATAAAACTTGGCAAGCTTTGCCGCGTGGGTGGTTTTACCGTTGCCCTGCAGGCCGCAGAGCATAATGACCGTCTGCCCCTTGTTCTTGATGTTCAGACGGGCGGCTTCACTGCCGCCCATGAGGGCTACCAGCTCCTCATTGACGATCTTGACCACCTGCTGGGCGGGGGTCAGGCTCTCCATGACCTCCTGACCCATGGCGCGCTCAGACACCTTTGCGCAGAAGTCCTTGGCAACCTTATAGTTGACATCAGCTTCCAGCAAAGCCATCCGCACCTCGCGCATGGCGGCCTTGATATCTGCCTCGGTCAGCTTGCCGTGACCGCGCAGCTTTTTGAATACACCGGCAAGGCGGTCGGTCAGGGATTCAAATGCCATTGTGCGGTGCTCCTTTCAAAATTCGATCAGCTTTCGTTTGCTTCATCCATCGAGCGGATGAGCTCCAGCATTTTTGTCAGCGTTTCCACATATTCCGTGGTAGTGATATTGGCGCGGGGGCCGGTGCACTCGAACCGGGTGTCGATGACCAGCTGTTCCAGCTGTTCCAGCTTCTGCTGCACCCGCCGGTAGCGGGCTGCAAAGCCTACCTTTTCTTCCAGTTCCTTCAGGGTGGTCTCGCCATGCTTGATGGCGTCCCGTGCGCCCTGCCGGGTGATGCCGAAGTTTTCGCCGATCTCGCTCAGCGAAAGGTCATCGTTGTAATACTGGCGCAGCATCTCGCGCTGCTTCTGGGTAAGCACCTCGCCATAAAAATCCAGCAGATACCCCATTTCCAGATCTTTTGCCATTGCTGTTGACCCCCGGTGTTCTGCTGTCTGTGCTTGCTGTGTTGTAAAGTTTTTTTGCTTTACGGATGGAGTATACCAGAACCCCTGCCCCTTGTCAAGGGGATTTTGGAGTTTTTTCTGAAATATCTGCCCAAAATTCGCTGTTTTTGCCAAAAGGCATCTTGACGCAGCCGGGGGCTTTGCGTTAGGATAATAGTGTTGTATCCCAAGAGAAAGGAGTGCCCTTGTGCCGATTTACTCTAATTTTTACCAGACCCTTACCACCGCCTGTCCCATTGTGGAGCTGCGGGGCTATGCCGCCGCCTGCGGGCTGAAGGGGCATCTGTATGCGTATCTGGATTTTTACGGCCCCACCGGCACCGCCCGGGACGGCCTTGCCGAGGGGATGCTGGCGCTTGCCATTGAAAAAAAGCAGCTTGCCCCGGGGCAGCCCATCATCGAGGCGGCCTCCGGCCCCTTTGCCACCGCCCTGACGCTGGCCAGCCTGACCGCCGGGCACCCCATCGTGCTGGTGATGCCGGAGGACGCCCCTGCCCTGCGGCAGGAGTACCTGCTGCGGCTGGGCGCGCAGATCCGGCACAGCCCCGCCCGCAGCGGTCTGGCCGGGGCGCGGGCGCTGGCGGCGCAGACCGCCGCCGCAAACGGCTGGTACTATATGAACTGGCTGGCCAACGATGACAACCCGGAGTACCACCGCCGGGTCACCGGCCCCGCCATCGTGCAAAGCATTGCCCGGCAGAACCAGAGCCTTGTGGACGCCATTACCATCGGGGTGGGCAGCGCCGGCACGGTGACCGGCGTGGGCGAGACCATCAAGGCATGGACGAACGATGTGCGCATCGTGGCGGTAGAGCCGTACGAAAATCAGGTGCTGGGCGGCGGGCTTACCGGCCCCCACGGCATCCCGGATATCGGCTACGGCATCGTGCCGGAAAACTACAACAGCTATGTGGTGGATAACGTTTCCGCCGTAGCCAGCCGGGACGCCCAGCGTGCCGCCCAGCAGGTGCTGCGCACCGATGCCATCCCTGCTTCGGTCAGCGCCGGTGCTGCCCTGCACGCCGCAGCCCAGCTGCTGGCCAACTGCAACAGCCGCGCTGCGCTGGCCATTTTCAGCGGACGCGCCAGCATCGTGTAAGCGGCTGCTTCCATAAATAGGAAAGAAGGACGTCTTTCATGACCAAGGACATGACCAGCGGTGCTATTACGCCGCTGCTGATCAAATTTACCATTCCGCTGGTGCTGGGCAACCTGTTCCAGCTTACCTACAACGCCGCCGACAGCATCATCGTGGGCAAGTTTGTGGGTGAGGACGCACTGGCTGCCGTGGGCACCTCCAACCCCCTGATGACCCTTGCCATCCTGTTCATCAACGGAATGTGTCTGGGCGCGGGCATTCTGGTCAGCACCGCCTTTGGCGCGGGAGATACCAAGCTGGTGGAGCGTCAGGTCTCCACCACCGCCATTGCGGGCACGGTGTTCTCTTTGACCTTTTCTGCCTTGTGCGTGTTGCTGGCAGACCCGCTGCTGCGGCTGCTGCAAGTGCCCACCGCCATTCTGCCCATTGCGGTGAACTACCTGCGCATCGTGTTTGCGGGGCTGATCTTCACCTTCTTCTATAATTTTCTTGCTGCCACTATGCGTGCGCTGGGCGACAGCAAGAGCGCGCTGTATTTTTTGATGATCAGCGCCGTGCTGAACATTGGCGGCGACCTGTTTTTTGTGGAAGCACTGGGCTGGGGCAGCGAGGGCTGTGCCCTTTCCACCGTGCTCAGCGAAGCCGCCTGCTGTCTGCTGTGCGTGGTGTACATCCGTTACAAAGTGCCGGTCCTGCAGTTGGGCAGACGGTGGATGGTGTATGACGGCAAGCTGCTGCGCAAGACCGTAAGCTACGGCTGGGCCAGCGCCATGCAGCAGGCCACGGTGCAGCTGGGCAAAATTGCGGTGCAGGCCATCGTGAACACCATGGGCGTCAACGCCATGGCAGCTTTTACCGCCGCCTCCCGCATCGACGACTTCGCCTATACCCCGCAGCAGAACATCGGCCACGCCATGACCACCCTGATGGCGCAGAACCGCGGCGCGGGCAAGGCCGACCGGGTACGGCAAGGCTACCACTGCGGTATGCGCATCGAGTTTGCCTACGGCATCCTGCTTACCGCCGTCTGCCTGCTGTTTGCCCAGCCCATCATCCGGCTGTTTGCCACCGACCCGGCTGTGGTGGACTTGGGCGTGCGGTTCTTGCGCACCAGCGCCCTGTTCTATATGCTGCCCGCCGCCACCAACGGAATACAAGGCTTTTTCCGCGGCATGGGCGATTTGAAGGTCACCCTGAACAGCAGTATGCTGAACATGGGCGGCCGCGTTGCCGCCGCTGCGCTGTTTGTGCTGGTGATGAAGATGGATATTGAAGCCCTGCCCTTCAGCTACGCCGTGGGCTGGCTGCTGATGCTGCTGTACGAGCTGCCCATGCTGGTGCGTTTTCTGCGCAGCAGCGAGATGTAAGAATATAAAGAGCAATGCCGGAGCGTCTGCGGACACTCCGGCATTAGTATTTTCACGGAAGGGTGTAACGGCAAAAGAGGGCGCTGCACCCAGCACGGTGCAGCGCCCTCTGAATAAGCTCTTTATTCTGTTATCCGAACAGGCTTTTTGTGTTGTGAGAATATACAGACAGTACTAAGCCAACACAGATATACAGCATAAGCACTGAACTGCCGCCGGCAGAGTAGAAAGGCAGGGTGACGCCGATGACTGGCAGCACCCGCAGGTTCATGCCTACGTTCACCGCGATCTGCGCCATCAGAGCACCGCCGATACCGGCGCAGATGTAGCTGCCCAGCAGATCCTCGCTGCGGGCACCGGTGGCAAAGGTCTTGATCACCAGTGCCAGCAGAACGCCCAGCACCACGCAGCAGCCCACAAAGCCCGCCACGTTGCCGATCCAGCTGAGGATGAAGTCGTTGTGGGCGTTGGGCACGCTGTAATACCGGCCGCTGAATAAGCCGTTGCCAAAGATGCCGCCGGAGCCCAGCGCGATCTCGCCGCGCTGCTGCTGGTAGATGATGTTCTTCCACACCGTCTCGCTGGGTGCCCAGCCGGTGGTGTTTTCCGGGTCCAGCACCGCCAGAATGCGGTACCACTGGTACCCCTTGCCGATCTTATCACTGAAAAAGGCAAAGGCCACCGCTACGGCAGCGCCCGCCGCCGCAAAGGCCGCAAAGATATACTTCCAGCTCAGCCCCGCCGCAAACATCATGCAGCAGCCGATGATGCCGTAGATGATGGCCGTGCCGTCATCGCCCTGCACATGAATGATGGCAATGGGCACCAGCAGGTGCAGCAACAGCTTTGCCAGCTCCTTTGGCTCGTTGATGCGGCTGCGCACATTGTTCAGGTGCATGGCAAAGGTCAGGATAAAGCTGATCTTTGCCAGCTCTGTGGGCTGAAAGGTAAAGCCGCCCAGCTTGTACCAGGAGTAGTTATCGGTATCACCGGCGTTGAAGCCGATGGTCAGCGGGCCGATGGATACGTTGCGGATGACCAGTGTGGGCAGCACCAGACCCCACGTCAGCACAACGTGCACCGGCCACACCTTTACAAGGCTGCGGTAGTCCACGCAGGAGAGCAGCAGCGCGATCACGATGCCAATGGCGGCAGCGCCCGCCTGCACCATTGCGCGGCGGTAGTCGCCAATGCCGATGATAGCTCCGGTCACCTCGTCAGTAGCAAAGCCGCTGCCCTGCTTGGCTGCCCACGAGGACAGCGCCAGCACCGCCATCACGCTGCTGAAAATGCACAGCAGCAGATACATCTTATCGGTGCGCTTAAAATATTGTCGAATGCTATCCAAGGAAAGCACCGCCTTTCGTCAGAACAGTCTGCCGGGGCGTGCCTGCGTACAGGCGATAAAAACCCAGCATATCGCTATTATACACAAATCCCTGCGCCAATGCAATGCGCCGGGTGTGACGGAATGGTAAAACATTGCCGGGAAACTTGACAAAGCCCCGGCTGCATTCTACAATGAACCTGTAGACGCAGCCTTGCGTACAACAGCCCCGGCAGCGTGCCGGGGGAGAGGAACGGAAAAGAAGAAATGGAGCATACATTTTATCGCCGCCTGCTCAGTGCAGTGTGTGCCATTGCGCTGACCTTCACGGCAGTGTGCCCGGCAGTAGCCGCCGCACCAGAGGACACCACCGGCACCCCTCAGACCCTGACCGTCTCCGAGGTGCAGGAAATGCAGCAGACGGATGCCGCCGTCACCGCCCTGACCGACAGTGCCGCTTACGCCGGAATGTCGGAGAAAGAGCGTCAGGCTGCTGCGCTGGCGCAGCTGGACGTGCTGGCGGCGCAGGGGCTTGTGGAAAAGGACAGTATCTATGTGGATGCGGAAAACGGCATGGTAAGCTTTGCTTACCGCTGCGGCGCGCTGGGCGGCATTCTGCTCACTGACACCGAGAGCGAGGCGGACGCCGCCCTGCCCGGGCCGGAGCTGGAGGATGCGCCTGCCCTGCTCGCCGCCGAAAACGGCACCGTGGGCAATGCGGTCATCTACTATGCCTTTGATAACGGGGTCAACAGCAACCGCTACCCCTACTATTCTTATATGAAGGACTACTGGAACGGTTTCGGGCTGGACACCCATCTGGACATGATGGTGACCGTCTCCGACCTGAAGCGGATGGCAGACTACGACCTTGCCATCCTCAGTGCCCACGGCGCGTACTATACCTATGAGTACGGCTGGCTGTGGAAAAAGCAGGCCACCGCGCCCATCCTCCTGCTGCTGGAAAAATCGGATTTCTGGAACGACCTGCGCTACGGCATGGATCTGCTCAGCCACCGGGTCATCAAGGTGAACGGCTGCTACGCCGTCACCGGAGACTTTTTCCGCAATGCCTACCGGGGCGGCAAGCTGAACGGCACCATCGTACTCTCGGAGACCTGCGAGTTCTACGGCCGCAGCGGCCATGTGGACACCGCCCTTTCGGACGGGCTGCTCTCCGGCGGGGCAGCAGCTGTGGCGGGCTTTGTGAACAACGTGTACAGCGTGTACTCCCGCAGTATGCTGTGGGCGACCGTGAACCGCCTGATCGAGGGTGAGACTTTGCAGCAGGCCATTGATTACGGTCTTGAGGTCTACGGCGAAAACGACATCGTATGGTACCTCAACCAGAACACCGGGCGGCGTCCCCACCCGGCGGCGTCCTATCCCATCATTCAGGGCGACGGCACCGCTCGGCTCACCGCGCCCGGCACGGCAACGAACAGTGCTGCAGAGCAGCAGACCCCTGCCGCCGCCTGACCATTGCACTTTTGTACGTTTTATATTATACTTAGGGATGGCAGAGCGTCTGCCATCCCTTTTTTGAAACGATGAGGTAACCTTCATGTCAGAATATATCACCCATTCCCGCGCCGAGACGGTGGCGCTGGGCAAGCGGATGGCCGCCGTGCTGGCCCCCGGGGCGCTGATCGCCTTTACCGGCGGTCTGGGCGCTGGCAAGACCGCCTTTACCGAGGGTCTTGCCGAGGGTCTGGGCTGCACCGACCCGGTGTCCAGCCCAACCTTTGCCATCGTAAACTACTACCGGGGCCCGCGCCCGCTGGCGCACTTTGACCTGTACCGCATCTCCACCGAGAACGATCTGTGTGCGGCAGGCTTCTACGATTATCTGGATCAGGGCGCTGTGGTGGCGGCAGAGTGGAGCGAAAACTTTGCCGACCTGCTGGCGCTGGAAAACCCCATCCGGGTGAACATCGAACGTCTGGACGATACCACCCGCAGGATCACCATTGAGGGGGTGACGGTATGAATATTCTGGCCGTGGATACGGCGGGCAAGACCGCCGGTGTGGCGCTGTTGCAGGACGACCGTCTGCTGTACGAGGTATATCTGGACGGCGGCATGACCCACAGCGAAACGCTGATGCCCATGATCGACACCTGTTTAAAGATGTGCGGGCTGACCTGCGCGGACATTGATCTGTATGCCGTCAATGCAGGCCCTGGCAGCTTTACCGGCCTGCGCATCGGGCTGGCTGCTGTCAAGGGGCTGGCCTTCCCGCGCGAGACCCTGTGCGCCCCGGTGTCTACCCTGGAAGCACTGGCCGCTGCCCACACCGGCGAGGGTACGGTGCTCTGCGCACTGGACGCCCGCCGCGCACAGGTATACAGTGCGGCTTTCGACCTTGCCACCCACACCCGCCTGCTGGACGATGACGCCCGGGCGGTGACAGATCTGGCTGATTTTGTAGAAAATTGCAAAAAGCCCCTGTTTTTTGTTGGTGATGGCGCGGGTCTGTGCTATAATAAATACAGCAATGTGCCGGGTGTGCTGCAAACACCCCCGGCGCTGCGGGGCGGCCGTGCCGCTGCCGTGGCACTTGTGGCAAAGCAGATGGCAGCAGCCGGGCAGGCTGTGCTGCCGGAAGCGTTGTTGCCGGACTACCACCGCCTGAGTCAGGCGGAGCGGGAGCGGGCGGAGCGTCTGGCTGCCGAAGCCGCAGCAAACAAACAATAAAAACGGAGCTGTGACCACTCACAGGGAAAGGACGTTTTTCCATGGCAAAACCCATCGCACTTGCCGCCGATCACGGCGGATTTGAACTGAAAGAGGCTGTCAAGGCACATCTGGAGGAGCTTGGTCTGGAGTATATCGACTTTGGCACCCACAGCACCGACAGCGTGGACTACCCCGATATGGCTGTACCCGCCTGTGACGCAGTGGTGAGCGGCCAGTGCGAGAAGGCACTGCTGTTCTGCGGCACCGGTGTGGGCATCAGCATGGCAGCCAACAAGATCAAGGGCATCCGCGCCTGCTGCTGTTCCGACAGCTTCAGCTGTGAGTATACCCGCCGCCACAACGACGCCAACGCCCTGTGCATGGGCGGCCGCGTGGTGGGCGCAGGACTTGCCTGCCAGCTGGTGGACATTTTCCTGAACACCCAGTTTGAGGGCGGCCGTCATCAGCGCCGCATCGACAAGCTGACCGCACTGGAAAATCGCTGATTTTCCCTGAAGTGGAAATCGAGCTTTTGTGCGCCCACCGGGCGGGCAAGGCTACAGACAAGTACCCGATAGAATGTTCTATATAAATTAAGGAGCGTGTTTTTATGACCCCGATGATCGTTGACCATCCGCTGCTGCAGCACAAGATCAGCCTGCTGCGCAACAAACAGACCGGCACCAAGGAGTTCCGTGACCTCGTTGGCGAGATCGCGACCCTGCTGTGCTACGAAGCTACCCGCGATCTGCCGCTGGAAGAGGTGGAGATCGAGACTCCCATTACCATGGCAAAGACCAAGGTGCTGGCAGGCCGCAAGCTGGCTCTGGTGCCCATCCTGCGTGCCGGCATGGGTATGCTGGACGGTATGCTGACCCTGCTGCCTGCTGCTAAGGTTGGCTTCATCGGTCTGTACCGCGACGAAAAGACCCTGCAGCCCGTGGAGTACTTCTGCAAGCTGCCGCAGGATATCGCCGAGCGTGACGTTCTGGTGCTGGATCCCATGCTGGCTACCGGCGGCAGTGCCATCGACGCCATCACCCAGATCAAGAAGCACGGCGCAAAGCGCATCAAGTTCATCGGTCTGCTGGGTGCACCGGAGGGCATCAAAGCTCTGCACGAAGCACACCCCGATGTGGACATCTATCTGGGCGCACAGGACGACCGCCTGAACGAGAACGGCTACATCGTACCCGGTCTGGGCGATGCCGGCGACCGTATCTACGGCACCAAGTAAAAACAGCATAAAGCTTCTTCCCCGCCGTCTCCCGCCCGGAGACGGCGTTTTTGCTGTGCGCTTCCGGGAGCGCACAGCAAAACAAGACCGCTGCACAGTGCCATACCGTGCAGCGGTCTTGTTGTTTGTGTTTCCTTCAGCTTATTTCAGCACCGCACCCAGATTTGCACTGGTGACCATGCGGGCATAGCGGCTCAGCCAGCCAGTCTTGATGTTGGGCTCGGGTGCAACGTACTTTGCCTTGCGCTCAGCCAGCACTGCATCGCTGACCTCCAGTGTGATGGAAGCATTGGGGATGTCGATGGTAATGGTATCCCCTTCCTCGATCAGGCCGATAGGACCGCCGGAAGCTGCTTCCGGGCTGACGTGGCCGATGGCAGCGCCGCGGGATGCACCGGAGAAGCGGCCGTCCGTGATAAGAGCAACCGTCTTATCCAGCTTCATGCCTGCCAGCGCAGAGGTGGGGTTGAGCATCTCCCGCATACCCGGGCCGCCCTTGGGGCCTTCGTAGCGGATGACCACCACATCGCCCGGGACGATCTTGCCCGCGTAGATAGCGGCAATGGCTTCCTCTTCGCTGTTGAACACCCGCGCCGGGCCGGAATGCTGCTGCATCTCCGGGGCGACGGCGCTGCGCTTGACAACGCACCCGTCCGGGGCAATGTTGCCCCACAGGATCTGCAGACCGCCGGTCTGGGAGTAGGGGTTCTCGATGGGACGAATGGCCTTTTCGTTCAGGATATGGGCACCCTTGATGTTCTCGCCAAGGGTCTTGCCGGTGACGGTGGGCACATCCAAGTCCAGCAAGCCCTTCTTTGCCAGCTCTGCCTGCACCGCCGGGATGCCGCCCGCTGCGTACAGATCCGGCATATGGGTGGGGCCTGCCGGTGCCAGATGGCACAGGTTGGGGGTCTTGGCGCTGATCTCGTTGAACAGCTTCAGGTCGATGGGCACACCGGCCTCGTAGGCGATAGCCAGCAGGTGCAGCACCGTGTTGGTGGAGCAGCCCAGCGCCATATCACAGGTCAGCGCGTTGCGGATGGAGCGCTCGTTGATGATCTGGCGTGCGGTGATGCCCTTGCGCACCATCTCCATCACAGCCATACCGGCGTGTTTTGCCAGCTGCAGGCGCTTGGAGTACACAGCCGGGATGGTGCCGTTGCCAGGCAGGGCGATGCCGATGGCCTCGCACAGGCAGTTCATGCTGTTGGCAGTGTACATACCGGAGCAGCTGCCGCAGCTGGGGCAGCAGTTGCAGGTGCAGTCCTCCAGCTGCTCGTCGGTGATCATACCGGCCTTATAAGCACCCACGGCCTCGAACATTTTGGAAAGGCTCACTTCCTCGCCGCCGTAAGTACCGGCCAGCATAGGGCCGCCGGAGCAGACCACAGCGGGCACATCCATGCGCACCGCTGCCATTACCATGCCGGGCACGATCTTATCGCAGTTGGGCACCAGCACAAGGCCGTCCAGCTGGTGTGCCATCAGCATGGTTTCCACGCTGTCGCAGATCAGCTCGCGGGAGGCCAGAGAGTACTTCATGCCCACATGACCCATGGCGATGCCGTCGCATACGCCGATGGCGGGGATCAGGATGGGCGTGCCGCCTGCCATCTGCACACCGGCCTTGACGGCATCGGCGATCTTGTCCAGATTCATGTGCCCGGGCACGATCTCGCTGTGGGCGCTCACTACGCCGATGAGCGGGCGCTCCAGCTCCTCCGGGGTATAGCCCAGCGCATAAAACAGGCTGCGGTTGGGCGCGCGCTCCGAGCCTTTGGTCACGTTGTCACTTCTCATTGCAAATCCTCTTTTCTGATAAAACCCTCTCCGTCACGGCTGCGCCGTGCCACCTCTCCCGAAGGGCGAGGTTTTATGCATCATCAAAAGAGAAGGTATGATAAAAGCTCCCCCCTCGGGGGAGCTGGCATCGAGCAAAGCGAGATGACTGAGAGGGTTAAAACTTCGCTTTTCCGCTCTCAAGGAGCGAAAAAATAAAATGTTTAGAATCAGCCACTGAATAAACACAAAACAAAAAAGGAGAACAACTACCATGGCTATCAAGAAATACTACGATTCCGACTGCAACCTCGGCGTGCTGGACGGCA
>OMAM01000268.1_pt1 | contig 30902 bp, 30 predicted proteins | sample 1644621 | NCBI WGS metagenome assembly OMAM01 (sample SAMEA103958120, study PRJEB25191) | human gut metagenome | biome: human-associated habitat [ENVO:00009003]; feature: intestine environment [ENVO:2100002]; material: feces | place: Germany | collected 2013/2015 | reverse complement strand
CAACCCCTTTCTTTGAAAAGAACGTAAAATCAATAGTATTATTGCGGTGATTGCATTTTTAGTAATCGCTTAACTCGTTGTACCGTACTTACTCCTTTGCCACTCAACTTCGCCACATACCTAATGGCTATGTCGTTAATCCTACCCATACCCCCTGTTTTAGGGTGCATGGGTAGTTTTTTTTGATAAAATCAATGTGCATAGGATTGCTTGTCAAACAACTCTTATCGTTTGCAAAACTACTAATAAAATTTGGATTATTCTATAAATCCATTAAAATTTTTGTTTTTTTGCTATCCCCTAAATATATCGATTTTTTGGGGCTCTTTTTCAGTTTCTTCTAACTATTTCATGTGCCTTTCTGAATAGGGAGTGAATTGTAATGCAAAGCGTTTATGTGCTGCTTTAAGATATGAGTCGTAGGCATGGTCAGAATGGTTATATTTATAAGGTACAATTTTCCCTTTTCTTAAGCGGACAATACGCCCTTGTTCGTCTATTCGATAGAAGAAAGTATGATAGTAGTTGTCCAAACATGGATTTTGGTCTTTGTCAAGCCATGAAATTTCTTCAAACACCTCTAATTTTAGAAGTTTACTTTGCTCGTAATATACCCATTTGCTCCTTTGGATATCCTCCATAGGAATATGCCGTTTGCTGTTGAAACTGAACTTTACAAATGTAGGTTTAATTTCGTTCATACCTAAATACAACACATCTGCAATTTTTCCTTCATGTCCATAAGTAACAAGAAATGTTTCATTTGTTTTCCATTCAAAACCAATGCTCTTTATGTTAAAGGCACAGACAAGAACTTGGGCGTATGGTTGACTAACACCTACGAGCCTAACCTCTCGATTTTGTGCTTCCTTATGATGATAGAAAATGTCTCCGAGAAGTTCTTTTGCTAGAGTGTCTTTTAGTAGGACACCACTGTCTGGCGAAGCTTGTTGTAAAGTGTAGGAATAAGAATTTATGCTATGTATTTTTTCTACAAGATTCGAAAAACTTACATACCTTGGTTGACACAGACAAGAGGATAGCCCCATTGTTGTGACCAAGACTATAACGATAGTCAATAAGGAATGTCTCATATAAACTTTTTACTTTAATATTTAGAACTTAGATTTTTTATCTGTAAGAATATTAATCATTTCCATATCTTTAATTTGCTTTGCGAAATCTAAAGGAGAGCGTATAGCTTTATTTTTACTTTGTACTACAACTCGCTGAATATCTGCAATATACAAGTCCTCTATAAAATTGTCCGCAAGCTGCGGACAATTTGCCTGTAATGGTGCATAGAGCTTATAAAAGTAGCCATTGGGGCACATGACGCTTTGAGGCGATGGCTGTAGAATCGGTCGCAATTTGCGACCAGTTCTCCTTTATCTTGATGTTCTATATTATCTGCCATATTTCTATCTTTATTTTTGAGATCACAAATTGTGACTTTGAACATTACCATATTTAACAGCATTCAAAGGTAGTGCTTTTAGCCTTTAAGCCACTATTGCACAACCCCTTTCTTTGAAAAGAACGTAAAATTAATAGTTTTATTGCTGTGATTGTAGTTTTATAAACAAACTATGCCAACAAATGTGTAGAATAAAGATTCTTTGTATGATAATAGCTTTGCAACTATATCTATACATTGAATTACAACAAAAAAATGTGTGGGAGCACAATGTTTTCTATCTAATTTTTACAGTTAAAAAAAATAAAATATTCTATCAGAAAATGTAGACTCTCACTTTTTTTTTGTAAATTTGCTAAAATTATTAACTAAATTTTGAGTTGCATATGAAAAGATCATTAATTGTTTTGTTTATTGCGGTAACTGCATTTCTCATTATACTCCAACTTTCATATTGCACACCTAGCAATTCTAAAGAAAAAGTCAAAGTAACGACAATACAGAAAAAAGTTGGTCGAAAGAGTAAAACAAATGCAGACACTATTTCGATAATTGTCACCAATAAATATTCTGAAGATATTTTTATCGGTGAAGATTATTATATAGCAAAATTCAATGGTAAAAAATGGGTTAGGTTGCCATTACATTATGCATTTGTTGATATTGGTTATAAAATACCTAAAGGAGAGTCAAAATCTTTCACTATAAATTTGCAAAAAGAACGATATAAATATTCAAGAGGTCAATACAAAATTGTAAAGCCGTTCTCGTTCTCAACAAATGAAATGAAAGATTCTATGATGTACTATTTTTCTATAAAGTAAGTAACATACAAGAACATGTCAGAATTGTGAATGACCTTCATATTTTGACAAGTTCTTGTATATAATAGTTTAGGAGCTATGTACAATGTTTGTCCTTTGTGAAACACATCTATTATTGAAGGTGATAAAAAGATAGTGTTTGTAATAGTTCTACTTTGCAAACAAATTGTGTCTAAACTATTTATTTTGCCAAAGTATTTCTTTTTTTTGTTAAAATCTCCTTATATTCCATTGGATATTTAGAAAATTGTTGTATCTTTGCCCCCGAATTGAGGCGTTCTTTGCATATTGCAAAATACAGAAACGAGCAGAAGTCCGCTCGTTTCCATATTGTTACCTATATAATATAGGCAAACGCCCAACTTCTTGATTTTCAATCAAAGTCCAATTTAGAGCGAGTTAACAAGTTTAACTCTAAATGTTTACTTAAAAATGTTATTATTCTAATTAACTTTACCACCCAAAGAACTTTCCACCATCATCACATGTCTTTTCCCAGCCAGACTTACCGAAGTATGACCGATGGCGGCGCTTTGCTTTGTTGTCATTTTTTGAGCATAGAATAATGATGCCAAGTATAACCAGTATAGTTCCCATATTATTGTCGTTTTGTATTGTTGTTTAATAATTGCTCGCTCACGAATCTAAGGATAAGCAGAGGATTGAAGAACTTTCCGTTCTCACCACCCCATCGACAGGCTATGTGAAGGTGTGGACCTGTAGTCCGTTTGCCAGAGTTCCCACTGATGGCGATAATGTCACCTGCCTTGACATGCTGACCAACCTTGACCTTTATTTTTGAAAGATGAAGGTATGAGCATACGCATATACCATGATTGACAGTGACGTAATAGCCACCATTGACGGAAGACGTTGTTCTTGTTACGATGCCTGGCAGCATGGAATACACTTCCTCAAACCTTGCCTTTAGGTCAAGTCCGTTGTGCATCCTTCTGTTTCTTCTATTCATCGGGTCTCTTCTTGAACCGAAAGGTGATGAAATCCGAATTTTCTTTAGAGGCAGTGCGACCAATGGCATATAGCTCTTTAAGCTGTCATTCGGCAGCTGGATGAGATTACTCTCGTCGGCTTCTTCATCCATTCCCTCGTCGTCTGGAGCATAATTGTTAGGTGATACATATTTCCTATGATAATCACCTATAGTGTTAAAGTGTGAGTATGCCTTATGCTGCGCATGACTACTTGCGTAACCATGGCAAAGCAACACAGTAAGTGCAAGGCAACACTTTCCCATATGCAAAGATAATATTTTTATTTGAAATATCATTATATTGAGGGTGAAAGTTTCTTAAAATCCAAGATAAACTTATAGCATTTGTACTTTTTGTTCAATATCAAATTATTGATACAGATACTATTCTTTAAACAGCCTTTGGTATATGCTTTTTGCCATTTTCGCAATCTTAGTTATATACCTTGGGTCTTCAGCGTAGCCAATTCTTTTAAGGAAGTTCAGGTAGTTCCCTCCTTTGTACTTGTACTGTATCATCTTTTTGTAACCAACTACGCTGTCCTCCCATCTTGCAAAGCGGAAATAATCACGGCTTTTGCTGTCGTAGAGCCCAAACAGATTGTTATACTCTTTGCAAACCCTGCTGGAAAAATGCCCTGTTTCCAATAAGGCTTGTGCCATGACAAACAATTGGTTGGACAAACCCACTTCATCAGATACCGCCATCAAGTTGGTAAGGTTTAGCTCACGTGGACTTCCCTTGTAGTAGCTAATTATCTTGCACTCATTTACATAGCAAGAATCTTTCTTCTTTTGGCTTAAATACCTTTCGTACATCTCAATGATGGACGATAATTTATCTTGTGGAATGTCCATGTTGTTGGATGAAGGAATGTCTGAACACTTGGTGATGGAATCCAATGTCAAGTTTCCTTCTTTTGAATCCAAGTTTGACGTAGAACTATTCTTCTTTCTTTGTTTGCTGTAACCGATGTTCCCTATGGTGTTGAATGGTGATGCCTGTGCTTGTGCGAAGCAAAAATGGGTGTAGGCAATAATTGTGACTATGATGCTTATAACTTTTTTCATGCTGCGAAAATACATACTTTTTCTCATAAGGGCAGGATAATGATTATGTAGTATCAATTTATTGAGGATTATTTTAAATTTGGTTCTATCACTATTGCTGAATAGAACCAATGAAACAAATATCGGTAAAATATCAATATTTTGAGAATGAAAATGATGGAACATGCGAAAGGTGTTTTAATTTTGCGCAAGAAACTTCAATTAATTATAATATGTCAGAAAAGAAATTTCACAGGGAAGAATATCCATTGGACATCCTCGCCGAGTTCGGACTTAGCGAGCAGATGGTCTATGACCTACCAGATTTTGTCCATGAGATAATAGAGTTTGGTGGCAAATCGCCATTGCTCCCACTTACCATAGAACAGCCTTTTGGATGCACCCATCTTTATGCCAAGTTCTGTTTGGTAGAGACAGAAGACGGAATGGATGTTCTTTTCTCTCCGAAGTTGAAGGAAATGAACCTTGAAGAATTTTCAGAACGTGAGAAAAAGCTCCTGTTGGAAGGCAAGGTTATCGTGTCGGAAGTTGAGGAGAAGTTTGTGACGGAAGAGGGTGTTGAGGATGTGCAGCGCATCAAGGCGTTTGTGCAGATAGACAAGGACACCAATAGTGTTGTCTATACCCTAACTCAGGTGATAGGTCGCAATCTCAAAAATGTAAGTGAGGAGTTTGACCTCAGCGACGATGACCTAAGGAAACTGTCCGAGGGTAGCCTCGTCACGATTTCGGAAGAAAACGAAGAAGGTTCGCCTGAGTATATAACCATAGGTGTCGATTTGTTCTCGGACAAAGGTGTCGTGTTGGTTCCTGGTCAAGTTGAGCAATGGGAACGAACGGTACGTAAGTCCATGCCTGAGTATAGCTTTGGCAATGATGGTTGCTGGATAAACAAGCACGGTGTCCTTACGTATGTCCCAGAGAATGAGTTTACCAAGGATATTCTCGACGTGATGGAACGTCAAGCCAAACAAGCAGGGATGCCTATGGAATCTCATTTCGAACAAGAGGGATATGGCAACGGACATTCTAACTCAGAGGCAGAAGATTTATCCCAACAGATTACAAGATAAGCATAAAACATAAGAATATGGCAAAGAATTATCCAGATTATGACACGCTCCGTGAGCAATACGAGGCAGGGAACATCTCTGCGGTTGATTTCGTGACCCAACAGTCCGACGAGGTCTCGGAGGATTATGGTCGTTTTTGCAATGACGAGGGCATTTCGCCCGACAAGGATTCCTCAGCCCTTGCCTTCATGGATTTCCGTGAGGAGTTGTTTGAGGAGAGTGTGAGTAACTAAGTTCAATCAAACTTGATAGATTATGAGTATTCGATCAGAAGCGATGCCATACCGAGGCGACTTGTCCTATTATCTACAGGAAGTGCTTCGTAAGAATGGCATGAAGGCGCAGCTTGCCGTGGTGAATGACAAATACCATTTGTTAGTCCAAGGGCATGACTCCCCGATGCTTGACTATCCTGTCAGCGAGAAACAGTTTCGGGCACTTGCCGACGGAGGAACCAACTATTCCAACAAAAAGGCATACGCTACGTTCAACAGCATAGTAGGCAAGGACTTTGACGTTCCTTCTTCCTTCGTGGCAGCAAGAAATGTCAATGGTCGTGTGGTCATGGGACTTCATGGCTATCGGGAGGGTTTTGAGGAAAGGCATCCCCATGCCTTTGGAAGAGGCTTCTTGGGATGGACACCACGACAGCAACCAGGCTTGCACCTACGCAGGATGGCAGGTGTAGCCATGAGTCCCATGGTAGTGGAACACGCCGATGGCAGGTTGCGACCAGGAGAGTTGAAAAGCGGAGGGTACGGCTACTATTACAAGGGACGCTTTGAGCAAGCCAGTGACCCATTGAAAGATATGCAGACTTGTTTTCCCCCAGTGCAGGTACGAACCAGACCGCAGGAGCCTGCCAAGCCATACAAGGAGCTGATAACATCCCCTGTGTATTTCACCAATGAGAAATGGCAGGAAGTCCTTTCCTCACATGGTATCGTTCTTGATGAGGACAAGAAAACAATGACCATCCAGTCAACAGGAACCCAGCAGGATTTCATATATGACCTGACGGATGACGAGGTCAAGAAGCTCACTGCCAATTCTTTGAAAGCAGCTTCTTTGAAGGAACGACTAAATATTTTGAACAATGTCATCAGTGGTGACTTCAAGGACAAGATAACGATGGACATGCTCAACAGCAAGGAGCGTATTTCCATCGGTTTGAAACCAGAGGTGGAATCCTCACTTGCCAGACAGCGTAATGACGACACCTTGCAAGTAGTGCAAGACCCTTTGGCAAGCGTGCAACATGTGGCACCGACCCTTGACCCAGACAAAGGATATGTCAATGGCGCAGACCTTGAAAAGATGAATGAAAGGAAGGCGTGGTATCGGGAAGGAAAGCATGGAAGGGAGGTTGATGTCGGTGACATATGGGTTGAGAAGAATCCTTTTCCTCAGCCACAGTCGAAGGAAGGGAATAAGGACGAATCCAAGGAAAATAAGTTCACTTACAAGATGTGTGCCGTCATCAATGGCGAGGTTGTCAGTCATGCGATAGATAAGAAACAGTATGACAAGTTCATGGCGGTCGATGACTACCAACGTCAGCGGATGATGTCGAAAATCTTCCATGAGGTCGATATGAAAAGCCGCCCAGAGCTGCGGAAAGGTTTCAATCTTGGTGCTTTCTTAGGCGCAGGATTGACAGCTTTGAGTGAGGCAACCTATTTGGGGGCGGACATTGCCCATAACGTGGAGCACATCAAGCATCCCCATCCTTCTCCAGAGGTTCATTCGGAAGTCCATGGTACAGGACGGATATATGTCAAGCCTGGTGTTGATTCCCCACAGAGCATTGCGGAGAGAGCCTTTGACGCAGGATTGAATGCAGGACTGCATCATGGCGGAGGCATGGGACGATAAAATAAACAAAGAAATAGCAAAGAAAAATTTACAAAAGCCTACCCCAGAGCAAGTGAAGCTCTTTGAGGAGAAAACAGGCTTGAAGGTGATAGATGTTGAGAAAACCATATTGCAAACGGACGATGGCATCATGTGGAGACCGTTTAAGAATCAAGCGGAGTTCCTTTGTGCCTGTTGGGATGGTGTCGAAATCCTCAATGTCGGCAAATGCCCTTTTGTCCCAAACTTTTGGAAACCATAGGAATGTGAGTGTTATAAATCCATATTGTTTTTTTGATGAAGTGCGAAGGTGAATTGTCTTTTGATGATTTCAGAGAACGCCTTGACATTCAAGATGTTCTCATAGACGCAGGCTATCAGTTCTATCGACCTGATGGCTTGCGCTATCCTACATATATTCGTCTGGATAGTCTTGGAAAGAAAGTCTCGGGTGACAAGTTTGTTGTCATGCCCAATGGCAAGAGCTGCTTCAAGCCTCCAGAGAGAAAGGTCTATGGCATCACTTCCTTCATTGCGGAGCATCCCCATCTGTTCAAGGAATACAGGGCAGGGATGGATCCAATTCGTCTTGTCAACTTAGTTTGTAACCGTCTTTTGAATCATCCAATAGAAAATCGTATGCAGCGTATCGTCAATCCAAACCGTAATGTGAAGCCGTTCAACATCAACAGCTATCACATTCTGTCGTTCCAGAAATACAACTTCGACAACATCAAGAAGTTCTATCCTTTCTTTGCAAGCAGAAAGATAGACTTGGCTACCCAGAGAGCCTTTTCAGCCCAATTCATGCTTGCGGATATAAAGGTGACAAAGAACTCCAACCAGTTTCTGAGAAACCTCGCCTTTCCTCTGCGTGTTCCAGGCAAGGAGGATATAGTTGGCTTGGAAGAAAGAGGCAGACCACGTTTGGATGGGACGAGCGGCTACAAGGGCAAAGCCCTCGGAAGCAATTCGTCCGAAGGATTGTGGATAGCCAGCCCATCTGGAACAAAGCTGAAGGATGCAAAGGATGTCCTGTGGTTCGAAAGTGCCTATGATGCGATGGCTTATTACCAGCTTTCGACAAAGCAAGGAAAGAACATGGACAATGCCGTTTTCTTGTCAACAGGTGGCAATCCTACAGTCATGCAATATCGTGGTGTCATCAAGGAGGCAAGAAATGCCTGTCATCATCTTTGCTTTGACAATGACCTTGCAGGAAGGCAGTTCGCCCAGAACTTCGAGTTGGAGTTGAACAATGTCAAGAAGGAGTTGCCAAAGGTCGGCGAGGACATGAAGCCCTATATGGACACGTTGAGGGATGCCAATGACTACCATTCTGGCGACCATGATTATTTGCCTAAGAATATTCGTGAAGTCTATGACAAGTATTGGGATGCCTCTGACGAACTCTATTCAATGACCCATTCGGGACTGTGTTTCGAGGGTGACATCAAGGAACAGGAAAACTTGGCGAGCAGCTTGTTCAAGGAATACAATGCCATGATGCGAGAGAAACTTTGCTTCGGCTGTGAGCAAGGACATCTTAAAGAGATTGGAACCTATGACATCCCCGAATGGGCGTTGTGTGCCATCGAGAACGGTGACATGGATGGACTTTCCGATGAGGAGGAGCGACTGGTGAAGGATTTCATGGATGAGAAGTTCCCTGAAGGTTATGTGTCAAGCATAGATTGGGACAACTACAATGAGCTGAACGCACGTCCAGCTTTTGGAGAGCGCAATAAGGAGGCGTTGACTTCCCACGGCGAATCGCCTTACCTTGCCGTAAAGACCTATTCCGTCAAGTTCCTTCATCCAACCTTGCGAGATGGAGAGGCTTTGCCAAACCTTACGGTCAAGCGTGAGGTGCCAGAAAGTGGTTTCAAGGATTGGAATGAACAGCTTATCGAAACGGAAAAGTCAAGGGAAAGCAAAGAACAGGAAAAAGAAGGAAAGGTGTTGACCACCTCGGCAGGAATGGACATGGATGGCAATGGCGAGATAGACATCAGCGAGAGTGAGGAAAGAAAGCAACACCGTAGCATGGCAAGATAAGATGGGATTGACATATAAGACTATACGCATCCATCCTTCTGGTTTGCAGTTTCTTGTCACGGACGGTGTGACAATAGTTTTGACTTTGTTTGTGCTTGCCCTTGCAGGATATGATGGTCTCATGCCGAGAAGCTGGGCTTCCTATGCCCTTGGTGTAGGTGTATTCCTCATCCTGTATCTATTCTATCGGTATGTCTATGTCACGAGGATGGTTTTCGTGATAACGGAGGAACAGCTCAAATATGAACATGGTGTGTTTACAACAGAGCGAGGTTTCATCGAACTTTACAGGATAGTTGACTATAGCGAGCATCGTTCGTTTTTCCAGTTGCTGTTGGGCTTGAAGACCATTACTTTGTATAGTGGCGACAGGACAACTCCGAGCATTGACTTGATAGGTATATGGAATGATATGGACTTGGTTGACTGTATCAGGGAGCGAGTAGAATACAATAAACGACGGAGGAACATTCATGAATTTACGAATACGAAATAAACAACATCATAAATCATCAGTGGGGCGTCACTTCCCGCCAGTTTCAGAAGAAGCCTTAGACCAATGGCTTGCGGTCTCTTTGCTGGCACTCGTCCTGCTGTTTGCCACTTGTATGCGTGCCTATTCTCAGGTTGCTTCCACCAATCCTGGTGAATACACCATCTTGGCAGCTGGCAATACTTTGATAAACAAGACCGTGAAGTCTGAGACAAAGGCAGAGCGTGAGACCGCCTTGATGCAAAATGCGATGGCTGGCGAGTTCACCAAGATGAAGAAATGGGAAAGGGATTACAACAGTTACTTGAAGACAGCCACAGGCTATGCGTCTGCCCTGAAAGCAGCCACCCACATCTACAGTGACGGCATGAGGATTCTTCTTACCTTGGACAAGATGAGGAAGGCTGTCCACAATAATCCGCAGGGAATTGCAGCAACGGTTAGCATGAACAACCTCTATATGGAAACAACCACTGAAATGCTCAGTGTGTTCACCTTGTTGAAGAATGCCGTTGCTCAGGGAGGAAGTGAGAACATGCTCACTGGTTCCGACCGTTCCAAGACCCTTTGGGAGTTGGAGGACAGGCTATCCGCTTTTTCACATAAATTACAGTTGCTGTATTACAGCATACGCCATTATAGAATGAGTGATGTGTGGAACAGGGCTACGGCAGGAATGATAGAGCGTGACCGCCGTGATGTAGCCTTGCAATCCTTGTCGCATTGGAAACGCAGGGCAAGGGAAGTCAGTTTATATTGAGACGTAAGATGAGAAACATTGTATATACTATATTATCCGTATTACTCAGCTTCGGCTTTGCCTCTTATTCGGAGGCACAGGTCGATCCTGGGTTGACGGCAATGATTGTCGAGTACACAAACAAGGCAAAGTCACAGTACAACAGTCAGTTGGAAACAATGGCTATGGAAACGGAAGGACATGTGTGGCTCAATGGTGAAGTCAAGTACATCAATAATTTCCAAAGGGAGTTTGACAACTATCTCAGCACATTCCGAACCATCATTTCCTATGCAGCCCAGACCTATGGCTTTTATTATGAGGTGAGCAACCTATGCCAGAATATGGGAAAGTTGACAGCCCAGATAGGTGATACGCCTGTGAATGCCATAGCCGTGGGGCTTCACAACAAGAGAAACGACATCTATGTGAGTGTCATCAACAAGAGCCTCGGCATCGTGAATACCATTCGGCAAGTGTGCATAGACAAGAAGATGACGGAGAGGCAGCGAGTCGAGTTGGTCTTTTCCATACGTCCCCAGTTGCAGCAGATGAACAGGGAACTTGCCATGTTGACGAAACTCGTGAAGTGTACCAACATGGGGCAGGTGTGGTATGGAATAGAACGTAAGTCTTTGCCGCATCGTGAGGGCAAGGCAGGAGTCATCGAGGATTGTCTCGGTGCTTGGATAGTAAACGCAAAAAGTGTAAAACCAAGAAAGTAAAGCTATGGGTTGGTTATCATCGTTAGTAACAAAGGTAGTACCAAAGGTATGGAAGGCAGGAGTGCAGACTACTTCGTCACTTTGGCGAGCTGGTTCTTCTGTTGTCGGTGCAGGAAGCAAGGTCGTTTCTGCCGTGTCGCATAATCCCAAGACAGCCGCAGTTGTCGGCGTGACAACCTACGCAGGTTGGAAAAAGCTCGGAACCAACGACTCCATGGGAACGGCTGTGGGAAAGACCCTTCGTGAAGGTGTTGATGGTTCTGGTGATTTCACGCATGATATGGTCAATGGATTCACAGGCAAGAATACTGTCGAGGAAGTCAAGGACACGACAAAGTCAGTCCTTGATGGCTTGAAGGACACAGCCAGTGAGACCAAGGGCATCCTTGGGACTTTGGCTGATACGCTTCAAGGAATCAGCAAGTTCCTCGGAAACATGTTCGGTGGTGACGGCATGGGCATGTTCTCCAATTTCTTCAGTAATCTTGGAAATGGAAAGGTATCGGGGCTTGGCATTGGAGCCTTGATAGCGTCGGCATACATGATATTCGGTCGCACAGGTCTTCTTGGGAAAATCGGAGGAGCCTTAATGGCTATGATGATGATAGGCAACAATTCTTCCAAGCAAGCGCAAGTTAAGGAAGAAAACTTGGAAAAACAAGAGACGCAAGAGAAACAAAATAGTATTCATAGGTAATATGGGTAATAATATAAATACGAATAATATTTGAAATTCAGAAAGATATGGACTTTACAAGTGACATGAATCTTCATTCTCCAAGTGGTTATGCCATGCCCTTCGAGTTGCCAGAAAGCAGTCCTCTCAATATCACATTGGGCTATGGTAAGCAAGTACATCCCAAGACCAAGGAGGAGTTCTTTCATCATGGAGTTGACTTCATGGTTGGCAAGGACACGTGGCTGAAAGCCCTTGCTACAGGAGTTGTCTCAGGCATAGGCAGCGATGTGAACAGAGGTTTCAACATAACGGTCAACTACAAGAATTATTCACAGGGTGCAAATGGATCCTATGATGTCGTATATTCCCATATCCATCATTCCCTTTGCAATTTTGGAAAGAGCGTGAAGGCAGGTGACAATATAGCCGTATGCGACGGACTGCTTCATGTGGAGGTTCATTACAACGGAAGGGAGGTCAATCCCTTGGAGTTCCTTACGATGCTTCGTGACAATCTCTTGGTCATGGAGCAAAAGCAGATGGAGGGAAACAATCCTGAGATTGCCACGCTGGACTTCGATGTAAAGACCCCTTATGATGAACATCAGCAGGAAATTGACCAGATGTACCAACGTTTCTTTGGCAGGTACATGACAGACCTGTTCATGAATCGTTATCGAGTGCCAGAGAATACCGAGGGAGCTTTGAGGGATGTGTTGAAGGAAGGTGCTGAGAGCGGTGCCTATTATGAACACGCACCGAGTATGCTGAATCCTTTGGGGCTTGGAGTGAGGAGCTATGGTATCATTGGCAGGATTCAAACGCTCCTAACCCATGATTTCCTCAATTATCTCGCCTTGATGCATGGCGTGTTCCTTTCATCCATGTCGGAACTTGAAAAAAAAAAGTTGTTGACAGGGCTGTAGAAAGCCAAGGCATCATCGACCCATTCGAGAACTTTGACATTGATGTCCAAAGTTTCGACATTCAAAGGACTGTCAGCGTATATCCCGACAAGGACGGCATCGTCTGGTGGACAAAGGCTTGGTTCAATGGAAAGAGCAAGGGCGAGAGAGCCATAGAGATAACGAGGGAGCTTGCCATCAAGTTCATTCGTGACAACATCAAAAAGGACGAGTGGCTGGAGGAATATTTCCCCAAGCAGATGGAAGTTCTCCATGCAGCTCTTGCCCAGACAAGAGAACAGGTAATCAATCAATTAAGACAAACATTTGTATAAATGGCAAAATCGAACAATAAGATGCAAGACCAGTTCCAGACACGTATCGTTCCAATCATGGACAAGGTGCGTGATGAATTGTGCCGACTTCGTGCCGATGAGCAGAGTCAGCACAACTCTTCGCTTTCAGTATTGTTTGCTGGTGCGGCAGGTCCTGACGGCGGCATGGCTTCAATGGATGTAGCCAAGGAAAAGGTAAGGCAGTTGGGCAAGTGGAACAGAAAGACCGTCGATGACTATATTGGGATGGTCAAGGCAGAGCTTGCCAAGGAGCATATAAAGGTCGATGCCGTCACGGAGAAAAAGATGGTTGACTACCTCATACACCAGCAGATGCCCAAGTCAACGCTTGACTATATGATAAGGAGAGCTGCCAAGGAAAGTGTATTCTATCTACCCGAAAGGTCAAGAAGCACGGCTTTGCAAGACCATATAGACAAGGAGGGAGAAAAGAAACACGACCCTTCTTTCTTGGAAGAGGCGGCAGGAAGCGTCCTCTCTTGGCTTGCCAACGCAACTACCACGATGGGTGCAGGTGGCTTTTGGGGGCAGACAGCCTTGGATGGCGCAACGGCAGCTACTTCGCATTATGCCAAGGGGCAGCAGGATAAATATCTGGAAGAGCAAAAGAAAAAGGGTAAGCAAGAAGTTGCCGCTGCAAGCAAGCAAACAGTAACAATTCCCAAGTGGATGCTCACCCAGATGGGCTTTGACAGAATAGCCGATGCTACAGACAAGCAGCTTGCCATTGCCCAGAAATGGGCAAACGAGAATGCTAAAAGTTACAGAAAGAAAGTAAACCAAGCCGTCGATGCAGGGCAAAGGACAGTCAAGGCAAGTGGCAAGACGGATATGATGTCCGTTGCGGAAGCCACCAGTAGAGCCATGCAATACGAGGCGTTTTCCAAGGCAATAGCCAAGGAGGTTTCTTCGAGAAAACTCGCTGGTAAGGATGCCGTCCATTATTCCAACATCGAGGAAGCAAACGATATAGAGACATCCACGTCGCAATCCAATGATGAGAACGGAACGAATCAGGGTGAAAATCCATCGGCTTCTCTTTTTCAAGCAGGAGATTACAGTGGTTGGAATGGAATCTTGGATGCCTTGGGAATGAACGGAATGAGTGACACCATGCAGCACTTGGGGCTGACACTCGCCATGCTTCCAGACATGTTGCTTGGTGTGTTCACTGGCAAGACCAAGTCCATTGGCTTGAACCAAGGCACCCTGATGCCACTGGCTGCGCTCATCTCAGGAACGTTTATCAAGAATCCGTTTCTGAAAATTCCTTTGATGCTGTTTGGTGGAGCGAATCTTGTCAACAAGATGGGACAGGAGGCTTTGGCTGAGTACCGTGGTCAGGAAGAAAAAACGGTAACAGGCACCAGATACAAGCGATATGATGACGAGGTCTTGAATGTTCGCATGAAGAACCCACAGATTGAGGGCAATGTTCTGTTGGTTGACATAGACAATGTTCCAAGGTTAGTGACGCTGCCGCAAGCGGTAATGGACGCATACAAGGAAGGGGCGTTGCCCATCAATGTCATCGCCAACCGCATCCTTGCCAAGACCGACCAACTTACGGAAGTCAATCAGAGAGAAGTTCGGAATGTTTCCGAGCAGTACGAGCAGAACAAGGAACGTGAGCAGGTTCGTGGAATACGCTAAGAGTTCAACAATATATTTTTCACCATTAACTGATATGATATTATGGCAGAAGAAGTAATTCCAAAGAAAACAGGGGTTGAGAGACAGGCGGAGATTCTTGTCGCAGCCTTGGAGAGAGCAAGCCAAAACGGTGGCATATTGCTCAATGAGAAAGAAAAGCTGGCACCTCACTTCTACAACAAGAAGCTGACCATTTCGCCAGTCAATGCCTTGGTGATGGCAATGCACAGTGACCAAGGAGAGTTTCAAACCAATGCTTACACACTGTACAATGAGACCCAGAATCGCAATGAGGCGGTGAAGAAGGGACAAAAGGGAATGCCTTTCGTATGGGTGAACATGAACCAGTATGTGAACAAGGAAAATCCAGAGGACAAACTGAGTCGTTCGGAGTACAAGAAGTTGTCGGAGGAGGACAAGGGAAAATACAAGCTCAATCCACGGCAGGACACCTATACGATATTCAACATAGACCAGACCACGATGTCCCATGTCCACAAGGAGGACTATGGAAAGTATGTATGTGAAAATGGATTCTATGAAAACCGAATAGCCCCTAATGACATAGAGAAGGACGAGAAGCAGGTTCGTATTGACGTGAACAAGTTCCTGAAGAATATAAAGGAAAACCTGTTGCCCATCCGCAAGGATGCCACAGGCATTGCCCACTATGATGTTGGCAAGGACACCTTGTATATACCAGCGCAAAAGGATTTCCCGTCCTATGCGGATTATGTTCAGGAAGTATCACGGCAGATAGCCCATGCCACAGGCATACCACAACGCTTGAATCGTGAGGGTATGAACGTAGAAAATTCCAAGACAGATGCAAGTCAGCGTGAGATGCTTGTCGAGGAACTTGCCTCCGCACACAAGATGCTGGAGTTGGGAATGGTGGCAAAGCTGCGTCCAGAGACCCAAAGGGAACTTCCTTCCATCATAGCACAGATTAGAGAAAATCCAAAGATGGCAGAGAAAATCTTCCATGATGTCAACAGGACGGTGGGGATGATCAAGAAAGCCGAGGCAGGTGAGAAAATTACGCTCATAGAGAAACCTTCTGCCGAGGAGTTGCAACAACAATGGAAATCGCAGTTCCCTATAGACAAGGTGCCGCAAGCCTTTGACCAGATTACCATGCTAAAGGATGATGAGGGAAAATGGACATTGGCAGCGAAGCCTGAGAACGAGCGTACCTTTGCGGTTCATCCAACCAAGGAAGACGTGGGGGTGTATTTCGATGTCATTAAGAATGACCATGAGGAAAACCATGTCACGGAGTTCCGAACCCAGTTCGCCCAGAAATATTATTCCGAGGTAGCCAAGCATCCAGAGAATGAAGTTCAGCTGTTCAGAAGTGGCGCAAGCCAAGAGACACTTGACTTAATCAACAAGGTCAATGCCTTCAAGACAAAGGAGTCCAAGATGTTGCTTGTCGCAACCATTGGAGGCGAGAAACAGAAGCCTGTGGAGATAACCCAGTCGCAATGGCAAAGAATGTGGCTTGCTGATGACAAGCAAGATTACAAGACCCATCTGGCTGCTATCCTTTACTCTGATGTTTTGTTAGGCAAGCTGGAGCAGATGAAACGTTCCGTCTCGCCAGAGGTGGAAGGACCCCAGCTTCATGAGGAGAAGGTACATCGTGAGTATCATGAGGAACTGGAGAAACAACAGCAATCCCCTGAGCAAAAAGAGAAGGACAAAAGGGAAGAAAAAGCAAAGGAGGAGGCAACGAAACAGGAAACCAAGATTGTGGCGACGATGGTAGTACCTCCGATTCTCACCCAATACAAGGAACTGAAGGAGAAGCATCCCGATGCCATGTTGCTGTTTAGGGCTGGTGATTTCTATGAAGCCTACATGGAAGATGCCAAGAAGGCTTCCAAGATACTTTCCCTGCCATTGGAGAAAAGCAAGGATAAGCAAGGTCTTGACGGCAAACCTTTGGAGTCCATCGCATTCCCTCACTATGCGCTTGACAGTTATTTGCCAAAGCTCATAAGGGCAAAGGAGCGAGTTGCAATCTGTGACACGCTGCCAGACCCCAAGCAAAAGGTTCAAGACACTCCAAAAGAGGCAAGTCAAGAAAACAAGCAGGAGGTCAAGGAAGTCGTGGAGAAAGAGACACGTCATGGAATGCATAGATAACATAAGATAAAAATGACACAATCAAGACAACAATACATAGACAATTACGCAGAGTATGCCATGGAGCAGATGCGCCGCTATGGCATACCTGCCTCCATAACGCTCGCACAGGGCATCATCGAGTCGGCTGATGGAAAAAGTACATTGGCTAATACCGCCAACAACCATTTCGGCGTGAAGGGCAGTTTCAATGGAAACTATGTCCTTGCCGATGATGACAAGCCTAACGAGAAGTTCAAGAAATACGACAATGTGGGACAAAGCTACGAGGATCATTCCAAGGTGTTGACCAACCAAAGATACCAACGGTATGTCAAGAACTTGGCACCAGACGATTACAAGGGATGGGCAAGTGGCATCCAAAAGGGAGGCTATGCCTCTTCCAAGGCTTATGTCTCGACGGTCGTGAGTGTCATCGAGGGATGTGGGTTGCAGAAATATGACAAGATGGTCATGAATCAGATGAAAAGCGAGGAAAAGCAGTTTGGTGTTGCCTCCAATCCCTTGACCTCTGGCACCACGGAGAAAAAGGTAGAGACGAAGGACACTGGCATGAACTTGCCGCAAGGAGAGTATAGTATGCCTGTCAAGCGTGAGGAGTTTCTTCTTGTCACCTCGCCATATGGAAAACGTGAGGATCCCATCCACAAGGGCAAGACCCAGATTCACCATGGCATAGACATCAAAACGCATAGTGAGAGTGTCCTTGCAACGGAGAACGGTGGCAAGGTCATCGGTGTTGACAATCGAACCAATACCGGGGGTGGAAAGACGCTGACCGTAGAGTATGAACGAGCCGATGGTAGTAAGACACAAGTCCAGTACATGCATCTATCAAGAATAGATGTCAAGAAGGGCGATACGGTCAATGCTGGTCAGAAGTTGGGGGTGTCGGGTAATACTGGCACAAGAACCACAGGTGAACATCTTCACCTTGGAGTTATCAATGTCACAGCTGACAAAAGGCTTCAATGGGTCAATCCTGCGGCATACCTTGCGGAGTTGAACCAAAAGGGTAACCTGAAAATGGAAGCCCAATACAATGGCAAACATTTGTTGGCACAGTATCAGCCCAAGAATAACGGAAAGGCAGAGCAAGAACTCACTCCTGAAAGTTGGATGACCAAGTTACTTGGATCTTCCGACTCTGCCTTGGGTGGATTCGGAAATGCCAAGGGACAAGGCTTGTTGGAATCTTTGATGCACATGCTTGTCACAATGCTCCTACTGACGATGCAGATGGAAGGCAAAAGCAAGGACGAGAAAATGCAAGCCGTCAGCGATGCGCTTGTTGACAGAAAGATAGACATTGGTAGTCTTGTGCCTAACTTCAAGTCTGCTTCTTTGTCTATCGGAAACAGCGGTAGCACTATGCTCACCGTAAATGATGGAAAGCAGGAATACAAGCATGAGCTATCCAATGCGGAGCAATCAAGACTTTCGCAAATTCTCAACGGACAGGATTCCGATGAAGTCAAGCGGCAAAAAATAGGGAGCATGGTCAATGCCATCACCTTCTCACAGCAAGCGTCGAGAAACTATGAGCAGATAGAGAGTCTGCAACAGTCTCAGCAACAGACAATTCAACGAAAATAACATTAAAACTAATTGAATATATGATTAGAGCAGAAGTTAAAATCATTGGCACCATCAAGCGAGGTGCAAGCGTTCGTACTGATAAGAACAACCAACCTTATCTGTCCTTTATCGTGACCGTAGCCTTGCCAGATGCTAAGGCTACTACCAATACAGTTGATGCACTGGTCTCATACCCAAAGGGACAACAAAGTGATGTCTCTCTGTTTGCGGAAGGTGTCCGTGTTGCCATCCAAGGCGTGTTGGACATTCGTAACAAGGATAACAAACTCCTCTTTTATCTGGCGGCAGAATCCGTGACAACTGAAGATGTGCCAGATTTGGATGCCATTACAGGCACATTGTCCTTCCGTGGTCATTTGAAGAAGGAAAAGGTCTATGAGGAAAAGAAAGACAAAAACGGAAACCCTTATCTTGTTTTCTCCGCATATTCATCAGAAAAAGTTGGCGAGAGTTTTGTCAGCACATGGGTTAATTTCATGCGTTTCCCTGAGAAGGGGGCTGACATAGAAACCGTCAAGCCAGATTGGATGCGTTCCAAGGCACATGTCTGCATAAGTGGAGAACTTCAAATATCCTCGTATAACAGCAAGGTGCAACTGTCCTGCAAGGTGGCAAGCATGAGTGAGTTCGTCAAAGAAAATTCCCCAACCTAAAATGCAAGCGATATGTCAAAGAAAAACTATACAGCAAATGCCGATGGCTTATCCGCAGAGGACAGAGCCTTGAATACCTTTGCGGACTTGATGATTGACAAAATCACCAATATGCAGCAGGATTGGAAGAAACCTTGGTTCTCTCCCCAAGCCGCTCAGTTGCCAAGAAATCTCAATGGACGTTTCTACAACGGAATGAACAGCATCGTCTTGATGCTCATGCAAGAGAAAAAAGGATGGCAGACTTCCCGATATGCTACCTTTGACAGAATAGCAGGGCTCAACTTTATCAAAACTAAGGATGGAAGAACCGCTGCCGTCGATAAAGAGGGAAACAAACTTCCTCATGTATCAATTTTAAAGGGTGAGAAAAGTACGCCTGTGATGTTGACCACATTTAGTTGTGTTAATGCGGAGACCAAGGAGCGAATCAAGTACGATGACTACAAGTTGTTGAGTGAAGCAGAGAGGGCTAAGTATCATGTCTATCCAAAGCTCCAGGTGTATCATGTCTTTAATCTCGACCAGACGAACCTGAGAGAGTCACGTCCTGAGATGTACCAGTCATATCTTGATGAAGCTGAGGGGCGAAAGTTCGAGTCTGCCGAGGGCATGAAGAATTTCCCTGCTTTGGATGCCATGATAGAGAAGGACTTGTATGTATGTCCCATCAAACCGACACGTGGTGATGATGCTTACTATAGTGTCTCCAAGGATGTCATTGTGGTTCCAGAGAAAGCACAGTTCATTGATGGGGAGTCTTTCTATAGCAATTTGCTGCATGAGATGGGACATGCCTCAGGTGCTCCAAGTCGATTGGATAGGTTGAAGCCCGGTCAATCCTTTGGAAGTGCAGCCTATGCAAGGGAAGAACTCGTTGCGGAGTTGACTGCTGCTTTGGTATCTTCGCAGTATGGAATGGAAAAACATGTGAAAAGCGATAGTGCCGCTTATTTGAAGTCTTGGCTCGACAGTCTTCACGAAGATCCGACTTTCATCAAGTCCACCTTGTTGGATGTCAAGCGAGCATCTTCATTTATCAGTCAGAGATTGGATGCAGTCAATGTGCGTCTGGAACGTGACGGATGGGATGCGGATTTCTCGGATATACGAAAACAGAACAAAACGTTTACTCCATCTTTTTCCTCAAAGCCCAGTCAGCAGAGTACCACAGTGGCAAGTGACCAATCCGTGAAGGAAGATAATGTGAAAAATGAGCAGACGGAGCAAGTCGCTGCCAAAAGCATAAATCAGCCTCGATTTCACCGTTAGAGTCATAGAGCCAGCCAATGAAGCTGATGTTCTTTTCACCTTTGCTTCGGAGGATGAAGCAGAAATGTATTTAGGCAATTCTTCCGTAAAGGTTGATATAGACACAGTGAAATACATCCTTAAGCAAAAGGATTCCATGCCAGAAGGAACGTCTTGGAGCGGTCAGTTCCCTCCTGTCGTAAATCATACAAGCTCGGCTGTAGCTCGGCATCATCCCGATTTTAAGGCTGCAAAGCATGGCGATTTTCAAGCAGCTTTGCGTCTTGTTGACGATTTGGTGAAAGACGAGAAGATAGCTATGATAGCAAGGCGATTTCCTCATGCCCACGTTGTCTATAACCATAAGCTCCAAGGAAATGGTATCAATATGATTCCTGCTGCTTATGCTGCAAGGTTCTCTGCGGTTGGAATGACGGTAGAACATGATATAATTGCAGTTACCAATGTCTCGCATACCAATGCCTCGGACATTTCACGCATCAGTAAGAGAATGCGATTTGAGGGTCATGTGAACAGAGGTGTCGATTATATACTGTTGGATGACTTTATTACGTCTGGTGCCGAACTGAGGGATTTGCGTGATTATGTGAACAGTCAAGGTGGAAATGTAGTTGCGATGACAACCTTTGGGCATGGCAGTTTTGGGAAGCTGAGGGATATACGTATAGACGAGGCGTATAAGCAAAAACTGGGTGATGCAGGTGTCACGGATTATGATTTGAGAAAATATGGAATCGCATCAGAAATCGGTTGCCTTACTCTCGGTGAGGCAGCAAAGCTCACAAGAATGGTTAACTCCAGAGCAAAAGCAAAGACTACGCAGGTCTTTGGAAGATTGCAAAGAATCTCTGATACCTGTGGAAATGCGCAAGCGGTGGATGGAGAACTTTCGGGCGATAAGGCAAAAGAATTAATCGATAAGAATAATAAAGACAACAATAGCGCAGTCCAGAAAAGGCTGCATAGATAACAATTATGAAAAAGTATTTTATCTTGTCTGTGTTGATGTCCTTAGGACTTAGCATGGATGCTTCAGTAATCCAAAATAGTAATACAAGTAAGGTAGGTAATAATGAGAATATACAAGAATATACAGAGTTGCAATCTCTTCAACCAGCATATCTTACCAATATTACTGAGAGCTCAAATTTTGGTAGTAATTGGTTCTTGGAATTGAAAGGAGGTATGTCCGCATTCCTTGGTTCTCCAATAGGTTGTGGGGATATGTTTGACAGGATGAAGCCTGTGATACAGGTGGGTTTGGGCAAATGGTTCACCCCATCTGTAGGTGGAAGAATCGGTTTCCAAGGCTTGCAGTTCAAGAATGCAAATTTTGTAACAATGAATTACCGATATTACCATGCGGATTTCATGTATAATCTTACGCACAATTTACAACAGGATGAGTTTGGAATCTCAAAACTTGATGTTATCCCTTTTGTCGGATTGGGCATAGTGAGAAACGGCTCTACTGTTCCTGGCAGTTTGACCAGTGAAGGAAAGAATATCGGTAATCATCCTTTCGCTTTGGGGTATGGCATTGAAGTTCGTTATCATTTACAGGAAAGGTTGCATATAATTGGTGAAATCAGTGGGATGACTACCCAAAAGACCTTTGATTGTGTAGGCAACTCTTGTAAGTTAGGTGACAATATGTTGACCCTGTCCGTTGGCTTGTCCTACACAATAGGAAGAAAGGGATGGAAAAAGGTAGTAGATGCTCTTCCTTATATTCGCCAGAATGATATGTTGATGAGTCGCTGCAAGATGAAACGTGAAGTGGCGCAAAATGAGGGTTCGAGTAAAAATAAGAATGACTATGATGGTCTTAATTCCCTCCGTTATAGATTGTCGTTGGAAGATAACAAGTCTTTGGATGGTTCCGATACAACCCAAACAGTTGGTGTGGGGGTACCTGTTTATTTTTATTTCAAGTTGAACTCTGCAAAACTGGTGGACAAGTCTCAACTGGCCAATCTTGACGAAATTGTCAAGATAGCTAAGGAGAAAGACTTGACAATTCACATATCTGGTGCGGCAGACAGTGCCACAGGAACAAGTGGCATCAATAGACATTTGAGTAAGGAAAGAGCAAAGTATATCGGAAAGCTGCTTATCAAGAAGGGAATCGACAAGGAAAGGCTGAAAGCTGTCAGCCTTGGTGGAATTAGTCAATTCTTACCAAAGGAAGCCAATCGCTTTACGCTTGTCATGTTGACAAAATGAGATATAGCCATATATGATAATCGAGTGTGTTAATTAAAGAAGCCTGTTTGTAGCGTTATGTTATGAACAGGCTTTTTTGTTGGAAAATCAAAATGTTTGGACATTTTTTTTGATAAAAACAATAATTAATTGTTGCTTTAGGTAATTTTTTGCTTAAAAAATAATTTTTTCTCAGATTAATTTATTATTTTTGTGGCATAAAAACATAATAATTAAATAGGTTATGGTTAGCAAAAACTTGAATCGGATAAAAGTTGTTCTTGCAGAGAAGCAACGTTCCAATAAATGGTTGGCAGAACAGTTAGGAAAAGGACCTGCAACGGTTTCCAAGTGGTGTACAAACAGTGCACAGCCAAATTTGGAAAATTTGGTAGAGATAGCCAAGTGTCTCAATGTAGATGTAAGTGAGCTGATTCGCAAGGAAGACTAAATAAAAGATAGAGTTAGTAACCATGAAGTCGAATTAAATAAGATTAGTTATGCCAGTAAACAAGAATGCATTTGATCGTTATAGATTTCTCGAACATTGCTTTCGCAATAAGCAAAGGAGATATAATATTGATAGCTTGGTTGATTACGTTAGTGAGAAACTCGGCTATAACATCAGCTTGCGCCAAATTCGGGAAGACATCTGTAACATGAAAATAACGTTCGCTGCACCAATTAAGGCAATCAAGTATAATGGCAATAAGTCTTATTATGTTTATACAGATTCCGACTTCTCTATCTTTGATTATGAGTTGACGCAAGAGGAACTGGCAAATCTTCGCTCAACGATTGGGATGCTTGGACGTTATCGTGGTATTCCAGCCAACGCATGGCTTGAAGAGGTTATTTCTAATTTGGAGATACGCTTCGGGGTAAAACCAAATTCGGAGAATCTTATATCCTTTGCCCAAAATGAATTGCTGAAAGGTGTAGAGCATCTTTCTGAAATCATTGATGCTACAATAGGTCATCGACCTTTGGAAGTAAAGTATCAGTCCTTTGGCAAGGAACCACGAATCTGTAGTGTTCATCCTTATTATATGAAGCAATATAATGGAAGATGGTTCTTGTTTGGCTGGCATCAAGAAAAGAGTAGGATCGAAAACTATGCCTTAGACCGCATAGAGTCATTCAAGACATTAGATGTTCCTTTCATCAAGAACGATAAAGTTGATTTCGATACCTATTTTAAGGATGTGATTGGTGTGTCCGTGCCATACGATGATACACCAACGGAAAAAGTCATGCTTCGGTTTTCGGAGCACCGCTTTCCTTATGTGGTCTCCAAGCCATTGCATCCGTCCCAAAAACTATGTGATGAGCCGAATACAATATCTATTAATGTAAAGCCAAACAGGGAGTTGTCACAACAGATATTTTCTTTCATTCCTGATGTGGAAGTGTTGTCTCCCGACTGGTTAAGACAAGAAATTAAGGCAAAAATCGAAGAAAATTTGCAAAAATATTTGTCTGTGCAGAATGGCTGCACTAACAAGTAGTACCTTTGCACTTGTTAATCGATTGTTGAATTTTTAAATTGTTTTGAAAATGATGGTAAATGAGAATGTAAACATGGTTGCAGAGACAAAGAAGTTCATGGATGCTTTGGATTCTTTTTATGGCTTGGAACCTCTGAGAATCTATGACTTCTTACTCTTCTTCTATTTTGCGAAGGAGGGGACTCTCCGTTATGTTGAAAATCTCCTTCCTGAAGAACAACATGATTTAGTGTTTGCAAGGGAAGAATGCAATGATGATTTGAGTGATTTTTGGCAGATGTGGAAAGAGCTCATCGATTCAGAGAATACCCTTTCTCCCACAATGAAAGATTTGATGAGAGAGGCTAAAGATGAAGTTTCTTGCAAAAACTTGTATTTGGAATTGCTGAGAAAGACCAACAAGGAATCTTCTTGGACTTTTAATCGTGCTATCGTTGCAGATTTCAATGCGGGTGATGACATTGATGAAATAAAAGGGATTGTTACCTCATTCAATCGCTCGTATTCAGATATGCAACAATCCGCTTGTTATGAGCTGTCTGTTAACGACTTGAAAGAAATAATAGAAGAGTTAACTTCTATATCTAAAGATTGGTATCGTTCCAATGTGGATTTCGCCTTCAATGAAATATTGAGGGCTATTCAAAGACAAAAGCAAACTCCAAAAGATTTGGGCTCTTATTCTCATGAATTGGCTAAGTTTGTAGTTAACTTGCTAAATGTTAAGCAAGGTTCTATATATGAGCCTTTTGCAGGTGACGGTTTCTTGGGCACTCAGTTGGAGAGCTCTGTCAGTTATGTGGGCAAAGTCATTTGCTATGACATGAAACCGATTGCAAAATTGAATCTTTTGTTGCATTCAAAAGATAGTAAAAGCATTGAGTATAGTCCTCTGTCGGCGTGGAACGATAAGCAATTCGATAATATTGTTATGTTGCCAATTCTGTCCCATGAGCCATTAAAGAGAATGCGTGCTTATAATCTTTATGATTTTCAACATTTAGATGATGAGCCAAGGAATATGCTTGCTGTTGCTGCTGAAAGTAGCAACAAGAAGTCTGTGTCTGTACATTTTCCTTCAACTTGTTTCTCTAAAGAGGGCGTTTCTTTTATAAAACCGTTGATTGATAGTGATTTGTTGGAGACGGTTGTTCTTTTACCAAGTAATGTACTTGATGGAACCAATGTCCAGCCTTTAGTGCTTGTTACTAACAAAGAAAAGCAGAAGAATGGTCTCGTGCGTTTTGTAGATGCAAGCCATTGTTTTGAAGAAATGTCTTTCTCAGTCAAGAATTTTGATGTGAACTCAGCTGTAAATCTATGCCTGTCCAATAGTAATGAGAAGCATGTGGTTGAAGTTCCTACTTCAGAAGTTATTGACAATAAGTATATGGTATATCCTTTATACTATCTAAACACAAAAGTAGAGTGTGAGGATGGTAAAAAGATAATACCGTTAAGTCAGTGCTTAAAGCAGTTGTCAACTAAGTACGCAAACGAAAAGGAAGGTCTGTTCTTTAGTTTTAATAGAAGGAACAGTAATGCCGCAGAGTACATTGTTAAGGCTGAGGAATTACAGGTTAGAAAAATGGAGGGCAGTCAATTACGTGTTGTCGCAGAGAACTGTCTTCTTTGGACAAAGTTCATAAAGCAATTTGCCTATTTGAAAACAAATGGCAAGCCTGTGTTCGTAAGACCTAATTTCAAGGCGTTCAAGATAAATGAAGAGGTAATAACCCCTCAATACCTGTTGTCTGAGTTGTATAAGGATTATTTTGTTGAACAGCTTGATCGCTTTGGCAAAAGTACTTTTGGAGGTCATGGTGCTTTTATGTCTGTAGATGAGTTTTTGAGTTGCAAGATTCAGGTTCCGATGTCAAAGTTGGAACAGGAAAAAGCTGTGTTGGATGAGCAATCTTTTCTGTTGGGTGAACGTGCAGCTTCTCTTGAAGCGGCATACCAGGAAAAGTTCGAGGATTTTGTACTTGGTCAACGTCAACGTAAACACGCTGTGGCACAAGTCTTGAATGAAATCATGCCTACTGTTCAGAATATAAAGGACTTCATTGATAATAATGAAAGCGTAAGCAAGGATTCTGTGGTTTCTCAAAGATCTGGTAAAAAATTGGGTGAGTATCTGTCCGTACTTGTTGAGCAAACAAACAAGGTGATAGGTATGGTTGATCGTTTTACCTCTCAAGATACTTACGCTCAAGCAGAGAAAGTGGATCTCTACGACTTTCTACCTTCCTATGTTAGAAGTAAGGAGGTCAATGAGATATGTTCTATATATTTTAGTCCAGATGTCAAAGATTTAATTGTTCCAAATTATCCAATATGTTTTCCTGAAGATTGGAAAATAGACGAAAATGCTCATTGCTTTGTCTATATTTCGAAAAAGGACTTGACTCAAATGTTAGACAATTTGATAGACAATGCAAAAGTTTATGGCTTTGGTGGTAGAAAGGAATATGGAAATGAAATCATGATTGCTGTCTCTTCTAACCCTTATGGGGCAAAAGGCATGGCATGCATTCAAGTAGCCAATAATGGTGAACTTGTTTCCAAAGGTATAGATTTAAATAAATTGTTTACTTGGGGAATAGGCAAGCATACTGGCATTGGTTGTTGGCAAGTGAAGGATATTGCTGAACATTTTGGAGGGTCTGTTGCTTATGAAGAGCTTTTACAATCACCTTATCCTTGTGTTTTCAGAATTAATTTACCTTTAATCGAAGAGTGATATGAAGTTAAAAGTGCTTTGGATTGATGATGTGCCTAATGAGGCTTTTATGGATAGAGCCTATGAGAAAGACATTGTCATAACAAATAAGAAAAATGTTGATGCAGGAGTTGAAGAGATTCTTGCACCAACATCCTCGTATGATGCCATCGTGTTGGATGCAAATTGCTTAAAACATGAGACTGACGATGATTCCATGCCAGAGGTTTCAGCCTTACAGTATGCTTTGCAATGTTTGTCAAAAAAGGATATAAAGCTTCCTTGGTTTGTTTACACTGGTGGTGGATTTGAAGGTGAGACGGCAATATCTTACATGGTCAAGGGATGTGAGAGAAACTATGATGACCATGACTATTATAAGAAACCGTTGGAAATGAACCTCCTCTTTGAAAGAATATTAGAGGTCGTACCAAAGATGGCAGAATATAAAATCAAGCATCAATATAAAGATTTGCTTTCTTGGTATTACAGTCCAAAGGATTTGATTAAAATATTGGCTTTCCTTGAAGAAAGGAAATATAACAATCCTGAAGTGTTCAATATGATTCGTAAAGAATTGGATTGGGTTATGGAACAATGCTATTGTTATGGTCTTCTTCTGGAACCATATCAAGGAAGTAACTTAGCTGATTGTAGCAAGTTCCTTGGACAGGACATCATGGAGAAGAATGACTTCGTGCCGCTTCATATACAAAGATGTTTTCATTCGACTGTATCTATATGCAATGAGGGGTCACATAGATTAAAGATAGATGCGTATGTCAAGGAAGGTAAGGCACCGTATTTAGTTCAATCAACTATATATGAGTTCCTAAATATCCTTACTTGGCTAAAATCCTTGCCATCAACAGAAAAAGATAAGCAAATTCTAAAGATGAAGGTTGCATATGCTTTTGCTGATGAACAATCAAACGAAAGTGATGATTTGAAGGAGTTGATAAAACAGCATAAAGGAAATACAGTTTTGGTAGAGCAAGACGAAAATGGAGTTTGCCATTGCGGAAAGTGTATGGTGTTAACTCGTGATGCTATGCCTTTTATTGGCAAAAAAGTAAAATTGGAGTCTATCACTCGAAATACAAAAGATTCAAGAGAGAAATATCCTCTCTTTGCAAGATTTAAAGTTGAATAATAAAAAATAAAGATATGACAGAACAAGAATTAGCTAATGTGATATGGGACATCAAGGAAGTAATCCGTAACTCCTACGATGATTCTGAGGTGGAGGACGTGATTTTGCCTTTCACCTTGCTTCGTCGTTTGGATTGTGTCCTCGAAGATAAATATGAGGTTATCCTCGAAGAATTGAGCAAATGCGAGGAGAATTTGAAGAAGTACAAGCTCCAGGCGTTGATGAAGAAGAATGGCATCACGTTCTTCAATATGTCGGGCTTGTCTTTGAAGAAACTCCTCAATGCTCCCGACCATATCGGTGATTCCTTCAAGACATACATTGAGGGATTCACAGACAACGTGAAGGATATTCTCGCCAACTTCGTGCATGAGGATGGCGATAGCGAGGTTGTGGATTTGTCGAAGATATATGCACGTTTGGACAGAGGTAACAAACTCTATGCTGTCATCCAGCAATTTGTGGAGAAGGCAGACTTACACCCAAGCAAGGTGAGCAATGCCATGATGGGTACCATTTTCGAGATTGTCATCCGCCGTTCCAAGGAGTCCACCAATACCAAGGCTGGTCAGTACTATACACCAAGAGAGGTGGTCAAGCTCTTGGTAAGCCTAACCATGTGTGGCAAGGAGCAGGAACTGTTTATTCCTGGCAAGGCTTTCACTATCTACGACCCATGCTGCGGTACTGGCGGTATGCTGACCGTGGGACGTGAGCATTTGCAGGAAATGGCTCAGAACAAGAACCTGAAAGTTTATCTGTATGGTCAGGAGTTGAGCGAAAAAACATACGCCATCTGTAAGGCAGACCTCTTGATGAAGGGTGATGACCAGAACCTAGACCAGCAACTCTTCCAAGGAGATACCTTGGCAGACGATAAGTTGTATGGCAAGAAGTTCAACTTCATGCTTGCCAACCCTCCCTTTGGTGTGGATTGGGGTAAGGATGCGAATGTGAAGAAGGCTGTACTGAAAGACAACTGCCCTGGAGGACGATTCGAGGCTGGTCTTCCTTCTACATCTGATGGTTCTTTGCTCTTCTTGCAGCACATGATAGCCAAGATGGATGACCAGGCAGGTTCTCGCATAGGCATTGTATTGAACGGCTCGCCTTTGTTCAATGGCGATGCTGGCAACGGATGGAGCAACATCAGAAAGATGCTGCTCGACCGTAACTTGCTCGATGCTATCGTAGCTTTGCCAAAGAACTTGTTCTATGGTACGGACATCACCACATACCTTTGGATTCTCGACAATAAGCGTCCTGCCGAGAAATTCCACAAGGCTCTCTTTATAGATGCTGCTCATACCAAGGAATTTACCAATCTGCTGCAGAAGAACTTGGGTAAGAAGCGTTATGAGATAAGCGATGACGGCACCAAGGAAATCTTTGACATCTATAAAGAATATCAATCATACAGTCGTGATATTGAGTATGAGAAGACTGGCGAACTGGAACATTTGGAGATAGCCAAGCTTCTTGACTATGATGACTTCCTCTATACCAATGTGGCAGTACGTCGCCCTCTTCGACTGTGGTTCGAGAATATCTCTGCCAAGTATGATGCCTTGTGTGAGAGTGAGGATTTCAAGGCTGAAGACAAGAAGAATGTTATCTTGACATAGCTAAATTGGATGGTGTTGACGAAAAGCGCAATGACCACGAGTTCTTTGTTTGGCTGAAGGCTCAGAAAGTCAAGACCACCAAGGCACAGCAGAAACTCATTCGTGATGCCTTTGGCGAAATCAGTGAGGATGCTCCTATTGCCTATGTGGATCCGTTCAAGAATAGTGGTGAGTGGGTGATTGACACAAACCTCAACGATACGGAGAAGATTCCTATGAAGCGAGATGTCGAGGAATACTTTGAGACCGAAGTCGTGCCTTTTGCTCCTGATGCATGGATGGACAGAAGCAAGGACAAAGTGGGTTGCGAGTTTCCGTTCACTCGATTGTTCTACAAGTATCGTCCGTTGCGTAGCAGCGAGGAGATTCTTGCCGAGTTGGTGAGCCTCGACAAGGATATGGAAACGGAGTTGGCAAGTTTGAAAAATGAAGAGTAAGGAATATGCTAATGATGAACAATGGATCAAAATGGCAAATCGTTCGCCATTGGCGAACGATTTATAACAAGCTGATAATGAGTGTAAAAGTCTGCAAAAATATCGCTTTTTATAATTCGCCAGCCAATGGCTGGCGAATTGAAACTGCTTAATGGAGAGGAGATGGAACGATGAAAAGATATGATGAGTATAAGGATAGTGGCGTGGAATGGATTGGCGAAGTGCCGAGACATTGGGAAGTTGTACGCACTCGTTATTTATGCAATCTCTGTACTGGCAACAAAGATACTATAAATAGAGTTGATGATGGAAAATTCCCATTTTATGTACGCTCTCCTAAAGTTGAAAGAATAAATACGTATTCCTTTGATGGTGAGGCTATTTTAATGGCTGGCGATGGAGTTGGAGCTGGTAAGGTGTTTCATTACGCCAATGGTAAATTTGATTATCACCAACGAGTATATAACTTTCATAATTTTAAAAAGGTTATAGGAAAATTCTTCTATTACTATATTACTAATAACTTTAGGTATATAATAGAAGAAGGAGGGGCAAAAAATACTGTTGATTCAGTTCGCCTTTATATGATACAAAATTTTCTCATAACGGTTCCTCCAAAAGAGGAACAACGAGAGATAGTTTTTTATCTCGACAAGAAATGTTCCGAGATAGACAATGTTATATCCCTCAAATCCGCAACCTATAGGGTTTAGTGGGATTTTGCTTGCAAAGCGACAAA
>OMAM01000259.1_pt1 | contig 31524 bp, 34 predicted proteins | sample 1644621 | NCBI WGS metagenome assembly OMAM01 (sample SAMEA103958120, study PRJEB25191) | human gut metagenome | biome: human-associated habitat [ENVO:00009003]; feature: intestine environment [ENVO:2100002]; material: feces | place: Germany | collected 2013/2015 | reverse complement strand
CTCCGTCATGCCCACCGCCGCCAGGGCGTCGTCCACCCGGCGGCGAATCTCCGCCGTGGGGACCCCCAGGTTCTCCGGGGCGAAGGCAACATCCTCCTCCACCACGTTGGCCACGATCTGGTTATCCGGGTTCTGGAACACCATGCCCACCCGGCGGCGGATCTCCAGCAGGAGCTCCTCCTTTTTCGTGTCCATGCCCTCCACATACACCGCGCCGCCGGAGGGCAGCAGCACGGCGTTCATATGCTTGGCCAGGGTGGATTTGCCGGAGCCGTTGTGGCCCAGCACCACCACAAAGCTGCCCTTTTCGATGGACAGGGTCACATTGTCCAGGGCGGTGGTCCGGCGCTGGCCCTCCTCCACCGGGTAGGAGAAGGAGAGGGCGTCGGTCTGAATCATTGGCTGCATTGCTTTGTCTCTTTTCTGCGAAATTTTATTTGCTCATCCAGCGGCCGGTGGCTCCGCAGGGCAGCGCCATGCCGGAATCCGTGCACGGCAGGCCCAGCTCGTCCCAGGTGACGTGTCCGCCGAAGCGGCGGCCCACCAGCATTTGCAGGATATAGCCCAGCACCGACGGGGCCAGGCCCGTGGTGTAGGAATTCAGGATCACAAACAGGGGCTTATCCGACAGCACCCGGGCGCAGAGCTTCACGAAGGGATACAGATTCTCCTCCAGCTTCCACACCTCGCCGCCGGGACCCCGGCCATAGCTGGGGGGGTCCATGATGATGGCGTCGTAGGTCTTGCCCCGGCGAATCTCACGCTCCACGAACTTGGCGCAGTCGTCCACGATCCAGCGGATGGGCCTGTCCTCAAGCCCGGAGACCTTTGCGTTTTCCTTTGCCCAGAGCACCATGCCCTTGGCCGCATCAACGTGGCAAACGCTCGCGCCCGCAGCAGCGCAGGCGACCGTGGCCCCGCCGGTATAGGCGAACAGGTTCAGCACCCGGATGGGGCGGCCCGCCCGGCGAATCTGGTCCATGGCAAAGTCCCAGTTGGCGGCCTGCTCCGGGAACAGGCCCGTGTGCTTGAAGTTCATGGGCTTGACCTGGAAGCGGAGGTCTTTATAGGCGATGGGCCAGCTCTCCGGCAGCTTGTTCTTGTCCCAATGGCCGCCGCCGGTGCTGGAGCGGCTGTAGCGGGCGTTGGCCGTGCGCCAGCCCCGGTTCTTCCGGTCCGACTCCCAGATGGCCTGGGGGTCCGGCCGCACCAGGATCTGGTCGCCCCAGCGCTCCAGCTTTTCTCCGCCGCCGCAGTCCAGCAGCTCATAATCCTTCCAGCCATCCGCGATCCACATAATGGGTATACCTCCGCACATTAAATCAATCTATTATACAATAGACCCGTCCCAGCGTCAAGTGCGGCTTTGGAGACGGGTCCGGATAAAACGGGGCCCGCCAGGCGATCTCCGCCGGCGGGCCCATATGGTGTGCGCGAGCAAGTCTGTAAGCCGGGTTCTGTATTTGACAGTCATCTATCTAAGCGCGCCGTTGCCGGTGCGCTTCAGCCACCTCGGGAGCGGACGGGCCGCCCTATTGCTCCCATACCGGTGTTGCTCCGGATAGAGTTTACAGCATCGGACACTCTCGAGCCGATGGGTGAGCTCTTACCTCGCCTTTCCACCCTTACCTCCAACGGAGGCGGTATATCTCTGTTGCACTTTTCCTGAAGTCGCCTTCGGCGGGCGTTACCCGTTATCCTTGCCCTGTGGAGCCCGGACTTTCCTCATGAACAGGCTTTCGCCTTGTCCCCGCGACTGTCTGGCTTACTCGCACAAATATTGTACCCGACCCGCTTCGGAAAGTCAACCGATTTTCGCGGAAATTGATTGAACCCCGCCCCGGAATGCGGTATAATAACCGGGTCAGATACGATAAGGAGGTTCATCCTATGACTTTGCAGGAATATATCGCCTCTCTGCGGGGCAGGACCGTGGCCGTTATCGGCATCGGCGTCAGCAATACGCCGCTCTTGCGTCTGCTGCTGCGGGAGGGCATCGCCGTCACCGCCTGCGACCGCAGCGACCGGGCGAAGCTGGGCGCTCTGGCGGAGGAGCTGGAAACCGCCGGGGCCGTGCTACGGCTGGGCGACGGGTATCTTCAGGACCTGGACCAGGACGTGATCTTCCGCACCCCGGGCCTGCGGCCCGACGTGCCGGAGCTGGAGGCCGCCCGGGCCAGGGGCAGCGTCATCACCTCCGAGATGGAGGTCTTTTTCCGGGTCTGCCCCTGCCCCATCATCGCCGTCACCGGCTCCGACGGCAAGACCACTACCACCACCATTATCGCCGAGCTTCTGCGGGCAGCGGGCCACACCGTCCATGTGGGCGGCAACATCGGCCACCCGCTGCTGGCCGAGGCCGGGTCCATCCGGCCCACCGACTGGGCGGTGTTGGAGCTGTCCAGCTTCCAGCTGATGACCATGACCCGCAGCCCCCACATCGCGGTGCTGACCAACCTGGCTCCCAACCACCTGGACGTCCACAAGGGCATGGAGGAGTACGTCTGGGCCAAGGAGAACATCTTCCGCCACCAGCAGCCCGGCGACATCGCCGTGTTCAACCTGGACAACGCCATCACCCGGGAGCTGTCCGCTCATGCCCCGGGCCGCGCCCTGTATTTCAGCCGCCAGGCAGAGCCGGAAAACGGCGTATTCCTGCGGGGTGACGCCGTGATCTCCCGCCGGGACGGTCATGAACGCCAGATCATGACCACGGAGGACATCCGCCTGCCCGGCGTCCACAATGTGGAAAACTACATGGCCGCCATTGCGGCGGTAGACGGCCTGGTGCCCGACGAGACCATCCGCACCTTTGCCCGGACCTTCAACGGCGTGGAGCACCGCATTGAGCTGGTGCGCACCTGGCACGGCGTCCGGTTCTACAATGATTCCATCGCCTCCAGCCCCTCCCGCACTATCGCGGGCCTGCGCTCCTTCAAGGAGAAGGTAATCCTCATCGCCGGGGGCTATGACAAGCACATTCCCTTCGATGTGCTGGGCCCCGAGGTGGTGGAGCATGTGAAGCTACTGATCCTGTGCGGCGCCACGGCAGATAAAATCCGGGCCGCCGTGGAGCAGGCCCCCGGCTACCGGCCGGGCCATCCGGAGATACTGGATGTGACGCCGTTCCAGCGGGCTGTGGAGACCGCCCGGGATCGGGCCGTCCCCGGCGACGTGGTGACCCTCTCCCCTGCCTGCGCCGCCTTTGATCAGTTCAAGAACTTCATGGAGCGGGGCAAGACCTTCAAGGCCATCGTCAACTCCTGGCAGGAGTAACGGCCGCTCCCCCTGCGGCATATACTGACCCATAGGGGGTGTGTGCCGTGAGGAAGATCCGTTATCTGCGTCTCACCGGACGGCAACGGAGGCTGACCTGGCTGGTGCTGGCGGTCCTGCTGACGGCGGGCCTGGGCTGCGCGGCGGTGCTGCATATGCGGCCCATCATCGTCAGCCTGGCCACCGCGCGGGTGTCCAACGCCGTCAACCGCATCGTGGTGGACGCCGTCCGGGACGCCATCGACAGCGGCCAGGTGGACTATAACGTGCTGATCCACCTGGAAAAGGACGAAACCGGCCGGGTGGCGGCTCTGGAGAGCAACATGGCGGCCTTTAACCGTCTGCGGTCCCAGATCGCCGATGAAATTCTCCGGCGGCTGTCGGAGGTATCCACCAGCGAGCTGTCTATCCCCGTGGGGACCCTCACCGGCTCTACCCTGCTGGCGGGCCGGGGACCCTGCATCCGGGTGCGGATGCAGGCGGTGGGCTCCACGGACGCCAGCCTCCGCAACGCCTTTTCCGCCGCCGGTATCAACCAGACCCGGCATCAGATTCTGCTGAGCGTGGACGTGTACACCAGCATTCTCCTGCCGGGCTTCACCGCCTCCACCAAGGTCAGCAACGAGATCGCCGTGGCAGAGACCGTCATCGTCGGCTCCGTGCCGGAGACGTACACCTACTTCAGCACCACGCCCGAGGAGCTGGAGGATACCGCCCGGGACAACATCATGAACAAAGGATAAGTGAAACATGGACTATAAAACCGAGATGAAGGAGCTGCGGGACACCCTCAACGCCCACGGCTACCGCTATTATGTGCTGGACGCCCCCACCATCAGCGACTATGAGTACGACCATATGCTCCGCCGCCTGGAGGCCCTGGAGCGGGAGCACCCGGAGGAGGTGACCCCGGACTCCCCCACCCAGCGGGTGGGCGGCCCGGCCCTGTCCCAGTTTGAACAGGTCCGCCACGACGTACCACTGGAGAGCCTTCAGGACGTCTTTGACGGCGATGAGGTCCGGGATTTCCTGCTGCGGGTGGCGGAAACCATGCCCCAAGCGGAATACAGCGTGGAGCCCAAGGTGGACGGCCTGTCCGTGGCCCTGGAATACCGGGACGGCGTGTTCGTCCGGGGGGCCACCCGGGGCGACGGCCAGGTGGGCGAGGATGTGACGGAGAATCTGCGCACCATCCGCTCCATCCCCATGACCCTGCCGGAGAAGCTGCCCCGGCTCATCGTCCGGGGTGAGGTGTATATGTCCCGTAGCGTGTTTGAAAAGCTCAACGCCCGCCGGGAGATCGAGGGCAAGCCCCTGATGGCCAATCCCCGCAACGCGGCGGCAGGCTCTCTGCGGCAGCTGGACCCCAAGATCGCCGCCCAGCGGCAGCTGGACATCGCCGTGTTCAACCTCCAGCTGGCCCAAGGCCGCAGCTTCACCACCCACACGGAGACCCTGGACTATCTCCGCTCCCAGCACTTCAAGGTCATCCCCTATCGCCTGCTGCAGAGTCACGGCGACATCATGGCGGAGATCGACCGCCTTAACGACACCCGGATGGAGCGTCCCTTCGACATGGACGGCGCGGTGGTGAAGCTCAACGACCTGGCGGACCGGGAGACCCTGGGCAGCACCGCCAAGTTCCCCCGCTGGGCCATCGCCTATAAATATCCCCCGGAGCGCAAGACCTCCCGCATTCTGGACATCGTGGTCCAGGTGGGCCGCACCGGGGTGCTGACGCCCAAGGCCCAGCTGGAGCCGGTGCGCCTGGCCGGGACCACCGTCACCTTCGCCACCCTCCACAACCAGGACTATATCACCCAGAAGGACATCCGCATCGGCGACACCGTGGTGGTGCAGAAGGCGGGGGAGATCATCCCCGAGATCGTGGAGGTGGCGCCGGAGCACCGCCCCGCCGGGGCGGTCCCCTATTACCTCCCTCAGACCTGCCCCGTGTGCGGCGCGCCGGTGGAGCGGGACCCGGACGGCGCGGCCCTGCGCTGCACCGGCGCGGAATGCCCGGCCCAGCGCCTGCGGAATCTGACCCATTTCGCCAGCCGGAACGCCATGGACATCGACGGCCTGGGCCCGGCGGTGCTGAACCAGCTCATCGAAAGCGGCCTGGTGAAAACCGCCGCCGACCTGTACGACCTGACCGCCGCCGACATCGCCCCCCTGGAGCGCATGGGCGAGAAGTCCGCCGCCAACGCCGTGGCCGCCATCTATAAAAGCCGGGACAACGACCTGTGGCGTCTGATTTTCGCCCTGGGCATCCGGCAGGTTGGCGAAAAGGCCGCCAAGGTCCTGGCCCGCCGTTTCGGCACCATGCAGGCCCTGTCCCAGGCCACGGAGGAGGAGCTGACCTCCATCGACGATGTGGGCCCCATCACCGCCGCCTACATCCGCCAGTGGATGGAAAGCCCCCAATCCCGGGACCTGCTGCGGCGTCTGGAGGACGCCGGGGTCAATATGAGCTGTAAAGAGGAATTGGTTGACAGTCGTTTTGCCGGAATGACTTTCGTCCTCACCGGAAGCCTGGAGCGCTTCACCCGGGAGGAGGCCGGTCAGATGATCGAGCAGCGGGGCGGAAAGTCCGCCTCCTCGGTGTCCAAAAAGACCAGCTATGTGGTGGCCGGGCCCGGCGCGGGGTCCAAGCTACGCCGCGCCCAGGAGCTGAATATCCCCGTCCTGACGGAGGAGGAGTTCCTGGAGCTGCTGAAATAGGGTCTCCCCTGCCTGTGCAGGGAAACATAAAAACGGCTGTCCACCGAGGTGGACAGCCGTTTTTACAATTTACTGAATCAGCGATTAGCCGTTCTCGCGCATCTTGGCGAAGCAGTCGCTACAATAAACAGGACGGTCGCTCTTGGGCTCGAAGGGCACGCGGGCCTCGCCGCCGCAGGCAGCGCAGGTGGCGGTGAAGAACTCCCGGGGGCCGCGGGCGGCGTTCTTGCGAGCGTCGCGGCAGGCCTTGCAGCGCTGGGGCTCATTCTGGAAGCCGCGCTCAGCATAGAACTCCTGCTCACCGGCGGTGAACACGAACTCCTTACCGCACTCCTTGCAAACCAAAGTCTTGTCTTCGTACATGATTTTACCCTCTCTTTGAGATGAAATATATTGCGTTCAGCTGTTGCTGATATCGCCGGATGAAAGCTGCCGCGCCACTTTGCGGCGAATCCGCTGCACGGCGTTGTCCACCGATTTGATGGGCTTGCCAACGGTTTCCGCGATCTTGCCATATGCAAGACCGTCCAAAAATAACCCTAAAATCTTTTCCTCGAAAGCGGACAACTGTTTGCGGGTATTCTCCAGCAGACTGGCAGCCTTTTCTCTGTCGATCAGCAAGCGCTCGGGATCGACCTGCGCGAAGATGGGATTTGCGTTCAGAAGCGAGGGATTCAAGGGGACGGATTGGTTGAGGGGTGCGTTCTTCTGGCTGGCATCCCGCCGGAGCGCGGAACACACCTGCTGATGGATGCAGAGCCCGGCGAAGGGCCGGAACAGTGGGGAGCGCTGGGGATCAAACTCCCGCATGGCCTTGATCAGGCCGAACATCCCCTCCTGCATCAGGTCCTCGCTGTCGCCGCCGATGAGAAAATACGGGCGGGCGCAGGAACGGACCAGCCAATGATACCGGGTGGCTAAAACGTCCTCCGCCTGACGCTGCCCTGCACGAATCAAGGAACAAAGTTCCTCGTCGGACAGGTTTTCTAATTGGTCATAGCGAAGTCCAGTATCCAAAACCATAGACATTATACCTTTTCACTAAATAATTTGTCAAGTCTTCTTGGGAAATTTGTGTATCCTGTGATGAAAATCACAGTTTTTTTATGAAATCAGCCAAAACGGAGGCCACCTGATGGGCAATTTCCGTGGTTTTCGCCTCCACCATCACCCGGATCAGGGCCTCGGTGCCGGAGGGACGGATGAGAATGCGGCCCTGGCCGCCCAGTTTTTCCTCCCAGCGGCGGGTCTCCTGATGCAGGGATTCATCGGCCATGATACGCTCCTTGACCCCGGGGGTGTGGGGAACCTCCACGTTGATAAGCTCCTGGGGGTACTGGGGGCAGCGGGCGGCCAGCTGGGAGGCGGGGACGCCGCTGCGGCGGAGGGTCTGCAAAAATTGCAGAGCCGTCAGCTCGCCGTCGCCGGTGGTGGCATACGCCCGGAAGATGGTGTGGCCCGACTGCTCGCCGCCGATGGCGAAGCCGTCGGCCAGCATCCGCTCCAGCACATGGCGGTCGCCCACGGCGGTGCACACCAGGTCCAGGCCGTTTTCCCGGCAGTACTCGTGCAGACCCAGGTTGGACATAACGGTGGCCACCACGGTGTTGCCGGAGAGCTTCCCCCGGCGCTTGAGCTCGGAGGCACAGACGGCCATGACCTTGTCGCCGTCGATGGTATTCCCCTGCTCGTCCACCAGCAGGCAGCGGTCGGCGTCGCCGTCGAAGGCGATGCCCAGATCATACCCGCCGGAGACGACGCCCCGGGCCAGGGACTCCAGATGGGTGGAGCCGCAGCCGTTGTTGATGTTGACGCCGTCAGGCTCCGTGTGGATGAAGTCCGCCTGAAGCGGGAGCGCCCGGAACAGGTCCGGCGCAGTGGCGCTGGCCGCGCCGTTGGCGCAGTCCACCAGCACCCGCAGGCCGGTCAGGTCGCAGTCGATGCTGCCCAGCAGATGCTGCACATAGGCGCTGTGCAGGGCGTGCATACCGTGGTGGCGGCGGCCCACGGCGCCGTCCACAGCGGCCGGAAGCTCCGCATGGTTCAGGATCAGGTCCTCCACACGCTGCTCCATCTCATCGGAGAGCTTGTAGCCCTGGGCGTTGAAGACCTTGATGCCGTTGTAAGCATAGGGGTTGTGGGAGGCGGAGATGACGATACCGGCGTCCGCCTGCTGCTGCACCGTCAGGAAGGCCACCGCCGGGGTGGGGATGGTGCCCAGGGGCATCACGTCGCCGCCTACGGAGCAGATACCGGCCATCAGGGCCGCCTCCAGCATATCGGAGGAAATGCGGGTGTCCTTGCCGATGGTGATGAGGGGACGGCTGCCCTTCTCCTCCGTCAGGACGGCGGCCACCGCCTGTCCCACATGAAATGCCAGCTCCGCCGTCAGGGTCTGCCCCGCTATGCCGCGGATGCCGTCGGTGCCAAAGAGTTTTCCCATATTCCGATTCTCCTATTCGTTAGATTTCCATCTGTTCCTGCCCCACGAAGTCCATGTGCAGGTGCTCGTATGCCTTGCGGGTGACGCAGCGGCCCCGGGGGGTCCGGGTCAGGAAGCCCAGCTGCATCAGATACGGCTCGTACACGTCCTCCAGGGTCACGGACTCCTCGCCGATGGTGGCGGCCAGGGTATCCAGGCCCACGGGGCCGCCGCCGTAATTCTCGATGATGGCCCGGAGCATCCGGCGGTCCACCGGGTCCAGGCCCAGATAGTCGATCTCCAGAGCCTCAAGGGCGTGGTCCGCCATTTCCCGGGTAATGGTGCCGTTGCCCTTGACCTGGGCAAAGTCCCGGACCCGGCGCAGCATACGGTTGGCGATGCGGGGGGTGCCCCGGGAGCGGCGGGCGATCTCCATGGCCCCCTCCGGCTGGATGGGGACGTTCAGGATCCCGGCGCTGCGGGTGACGATCAGGGCCAGCTCCTCCGGGGTGTACAGCTCCAGCCGCAGGGTGACGCCGAAACGGTCCCGCAGAGGGGCGGACAGCTGCCCGGCCCGGGTGGTGGCCCCGATGAGAGTAAACTTCGGCAGGAGGGGCCCTTGCCGATGATGATGTCGATGGCGTAGTCCTCCATGGCGGGGTACAGGATCTCCTCCACGGAGCGGTTCAGACGGTGGATTTCGTCCACAAACAGAATGTCGTTTTCACTGAGGTTGGTCAGCAGCGCCGCCAGGTCGCCGGGCTTTTCAATGGCGGGGCCGGAGGTGATGCGGATGTTCACCCCCATCTCGGCGGCGATGATGCCGGCCAGGGTGGTTTTGCCCAGGCCCGGGGGGCCGTGGAGCAGCACATGGTCCAGAGGCTCCGTCCGGCGGCGGGCCGCCTCGATGAAAACAGACAGATTCTCCTTGGCCTTCTGCTGGCCGATGTATTCCCGCAGGGTGTGGGGGCGCAGGGACAGCTCGCCGCTGTCCTCCGGCAGGAAGCTCTTGGAAACAAGGGGCTCCTCGTAAATATCCGTTCCGAAGTCGATGCTCATGGGCCTGCCTCCTTACCGTACCATTTTCTTCAGCGCCTGGCGGATGATCTCCTCCAGGGGCAGGGCGTCCATGTCGACGCCCTTCAGGGCCAGGCCAATCTCCTGGGACCCGTAGCCCAGCACCGCCAGGGCCGCCGCCGCCTCGCTGCCCTTGTCGCCGGGCAGGGATACGGGTACCGCTCCCCCGCCCTGGGCAGAGAAGCTGCTCTGCTCCTTGGCCAGCTTGTCCTTCAGCTCCAGGATGATGCGCTGGGCGATCTTTTTCCCGATGCCCGGGGCGGCGGTCAGCGCCTTCTCGTCGCCGGTGACGATGGACAGGGCCAGATTCTGGGGCGTGGTGGCGGACAGGACGGACAGGGCTGCCTTGGGACCTACGCCGGAGACGCCGATGAGCATCCGGAAGCTGTTCAGCTCCGCCTGGGAGGAGAAGCCGTACAGCTCGAAAATGTCCTCCCGGACGTGGAGATGGGTATACAGCTTGGCCCGCTCCCCTTTTTTCAGCTGGGACAGGGTATAGTTGGTGGTGGCGCAGGCGTATCCCACGCCGCCGCAGTCAATAACGGCCAGGTTGGGGCCGGTTTCGGCCACCACGCCGTTTACATAGTAAAACATATCAGACGGTCTCCTTTACATCCGGATCCTTCCGCCGCAGCAGGCTGGTGGCGCTGCGGGCGTGGCACATGGCGATGGCCAGGGCGTCGGCGGCGTCGTCGGGCCGGGGGATGGACCTGAGCTTCAGAAGCCGGCGGGTCATGTCCATGACCTGGTGCTTGTCGGCCAGACCATAGCCCACCACGGCCTGCTTGATTTGCATGGGAGTGTATTCATACACCGGCAGGTGCAGACGCTCGGCGGTGTACAGAATGACGCCCCGGGCATGGGCCACGGCGATGCCGGTGGTGATGTTCTTGCTGAAAAACAGCTCCTCGATGGACATTTCATCGGGCTGAAACTGGGTGATGAGAGTCTCCATATCCTGGGCAATCTGCACCAGGCGGGCGGCCAGCGGCTGACCGGCCGGGGTGGTGATGGCCCCGTATTGTATCATTTGCTGGCGGCCTGCCTGGGCCTCGATCACGCCGAAGCCCACGGTGGCCACGCCGGGGTCGATCCCTAAAATGCGCATGGTTGCCCCTCCACCAAGATATCGTCTTATTATAACAAATGTTCGGGTGAAATGCAACACAGCGCAGCAGTTTTTTGCTGCGCTGTGGTTTAGTCCGATCAGGCCAGGGGGTGCGCCTTGCGGTACACGTCCTGCAGGCGCTGCTTGATGATGTGGGCGTAGATCTGTGTGGAGGAGATGTCCGCGTGGCCCAGCATCTCCTGGATGGAGCGCAGGTCCGCCCCATTTTCCAGCAGATGCACCGCAAAGGAGTGGCGCAGGGTATGGGGTGTGATGTCTTTGGTGATCTCGGCCTTGGCCTGGTAGTGCTTTACCAGCTTCCAGAAGCCCTGGCGGGTCATGCGCTGGCCGTTCATGTTGACAAACAGCGCCGCCTCCTCCTGGTCCGCCAGGCGGGGACGGATGACCTGGATATAGTCCCGCAGGGCCTTCACCGCCCGGGGGTACAGAGGAATGATGCGCTCCCGCTTTTCGTCGCCGCAGCGCAGGAACGCCGCCGGAAGATTCACGTCCTCCACATTCAGGGCGATGAGCTCCGACACCCGGACGCCGGTGGCATACATCAGCTCCAGCATGGCGTGGTCCCGATAGCCCTTCTCGTCCACGCACTTGGGCTGCTCCAGAAATAGCTCTACTTCCCGGCCCGTCAGGATCTCCGGGCATTTGCGCTCCACCTTGGCGGCGGCCACGCCCTTGGCGGGGCTGGCCTTCATGGCTCCGGAGAGCACCAGGTAATGGTAAAAGGACTTGATGGAGGCGGCGCTGCGGGTGACGGTGGCCGCAGAGCGGCCCTGGTCCGTCAGGTGGGCCAGATACTCCTCCACGGCCGCGGGCTTGACCCGGCGCAGGTCGCTGCCCTGGGGCAGCCAGGCCCGGAACTGGGTCAGGTCCCGGACGTAGGAGCTGACGGTGTTGGGGGAGGCGTGCTTCTCCTGCTCCAGATAGGCGCGGTACAGGGCGATATAGTCGGGCATACACGTCTCCTCCTCTCTTTCTACAGTGTGCGGGCGATGACCCATTGCAGCAGCCGGGGGCCGAAGGTCAGCTCCAGAGCGGCCCCTATCAGCAGAATCAGGCCGCACAGCCCCACCCGGCGCCAGTAGGCCCCCTCCGTCAGGCGGACCTTCTGGCCGTCCCGGCGGCGGGCGGCGGCGGATAAACCCTGCACCGTCAGAAGCAGGGTGCAGGGCAGAACAAACAGACATCGGGGCCCGAAGGCCGCCAGGGCCAGGTATACGCCGCCCCGGCCCAGAGCCCGGGCAAAGCATCCGACGGAAAACGACAGAAAAAAGCCCTGGGCCACCGACAGGACCGGCAGCAGCACCAGTCCCGCCGCCGCCAGCCCCAGCAGCGCCGCAGCCAGCGGATAGCGGAAATAGGCGGCGGCCACGCTGAGGGCCGAGGCCGAAGGCCCCCGGCCGTCCGCCGTGGCCTGGGCATATTGATGCAGATAGTCGCTGAGCTCCTGCCGGTCCTGCTGGGGCACGGCCCGGCAGACGGCAAAGCCCAGCACTGCCCCCAGCACCAACAGCAGGCATACCAGTACCAGCGCCGGAAGCCGCAGGGCTTGGGTCCTTACGGGAAACAGCTTCATTTGCACACTCACCTCATCTGATCCTATGAGACAAGCGGGGCAAATAGAAGCCATAAGCCAAACAAAAGGGACGTCCTTTAATATAGGCCAAAACGGCCGCCGGCGCAAGGATTATTTCCGCGGCGGCGGCAAATTTGTAAATTATGTTAAATTGTTATGTAAACCGCGTTATGTTAACCTTGTAAACCGTCGGATCAGGTCGTCTCTTTTGGGGTCGAAAAAAGCAAGATATGGGGCCGGACGGTCCGGCTTTGGCCCCATATCTTGCCTGTACGCGTGATTACGATTCGTATAGTCCCCTGTCAAGGAATTTTTTGCCGCGGCGGCATTTTCGTGATTTTCACCACGCCGCTCCGGCGGGCCTATTTCCGCCGGACAGACTTTCGGATCGGCGGTCTGGCGTCCCGGCGTTTTTTCCGGGGTCGGCTCCCCAGCAGGCCCGCCGCTCCGGCGCCGCCAAAGATGGCGGCTGTCAGGTACAGCCCGCCGGTACGGATGGCCGCACCCACCAGCCACGCCAGCAGGTACGCCGCCGCACCGGCGGCCAGAGCCGCCGTCAGTGTCCCCTCTCCCCTGCCCCGGACGGCCACCCGCCCTCCGGCAAAGGCAGCTAACGCCCAGCAGCCGCAGCCCCAGGCCAAAGCGCCGCCCTCCGGCAGGACGCCCTTCACCACCAGCAGCGCCCCCAGGGCGCAGCCCCCGGCCGCCGCCAGCAGGATAGCGCCCGCCCCCAGCCAGGTCCGCTTTCCCAGAACAGCCCCCAGTGCAGACATAAAAAGACCTCCCCTTGCCGCTTTTTTCTAAGCGTATGCAGGGGAGGTTTTTTTATGAAGGAAAATTACTCCTGGTCCTCGGTCTTCTCGGTCTCGGCGGGGGTCTCCTCGGCGGGAGCTTCCACGGGAGCCTCGACAGGCTTCTCGGCCTCGGCGCTCTTCTTGGCCTTGCGGCTGCCCCGCTGCGCGGCGGCGGCCTGCTCATCCAGGGTACCCACGGAGCCGATGGCGGACTTCAGGAACTCGATGCGGACCCGGTCCTCGCTGGTCTCAATGACCACGGTGCGGTCGGTGATGGCCACGATGCGTCCATACACGCCGCCGATGGTGGTCAGCCAGTCACCCTTCTGCAGGGAGCTACGCATTTCCTCGGCCTGCTTTTTCCGCTTGCTCTCGGGACGGATCAGCATGAAGTAGAAAATGACCACCATCAGGATGATCAGCACGATAGAAGACATACCGCCGCCGGCGTTGGTACCGCCGGCCATGGAGGTGGCATAGGCAAATTCAATCATGGGACAAAAACTCCTTCTTTACGAATATAGTGTTATTATACAATAACTCTCTCCCCTTTTGCAAGGGGGACAGGCAAGTTTTTTCGGAAATCTGGGATAAGCCGTCAGATACGGCGGCTGAGCTTTTCGCTGTACTCCCGGCGGAAGTCCTCAAAGCAGCCGGCATCCAGGCTGTCGCGGATGCGCTGGGCCAGCTTGTTGTAAAAATACAGATTGTGCATCACCGCCAGGCGCAGGGCCAGGATCTCCTCCGCCGCAAACAGGTGGCGGATGTAGGCCCGGCTGAACCGGCGGCACACCGGGCAGTCGCATTCCGGGTCGATGGGCCGGTCGTCCAGCTTGTACTTGGCGTTCTTGATGTTCATGGCCCCCTGCCAGGTAAAGAGCTTGCCGTGGCGGGCGTTGCGGGCGGGCATAACGCAGTCGAAGAAGTCCACGCCCCGGGCCACCCCCTCGATGATGTTGCTGGGCGTGCCCACGCCCATGAGATACCGGGGCTTGTGGGCGGGCATATAGGGCTCCACCGCCTCGATGATGCGGTACATGACCTCGGTGGGCTCCCCCACCGCCAGGCCGCCGATGGCGAAGCCGTCGCAGTCGATCCGGGCGATCTGCTGCATGTGCCAGATCCGCAGGTCCTCATAGGTGGCCCCCTGGTTGATGCCGAACAGCATCTGATGGGGGTTCACGGCGTCCGGCAGGGCGTTGAGCCGGTCATGCTCCGCCTTGCACCGCTCCAGCCACCGCAGGGTGCGCTCACAGCTGGCCTTGGCATAGTCGTACTGCGCCGGGTTTTCCACGCACTCGTCAAAGGCCATGGCGATATCGGAGCCAAGGTTGGACTGGATGCGCATGCTCTCCTCCGGCCCCATGAAGATGCGGTGGCCGTCCAGATGGCTGGCAAAGGTGACGCCCTCCTCGGTGATCTTCCGCAGGCTGGCCAGGGAGAACACCTGGAAGCCGCCGGAGTCCGTGAGGATGGGACCGTCCCAGTTCATGAACCGGTGCAGGCCGCCCATCTGCCGCACCACGTCGTCGCCGGGGCGCAGATGCAGGTGATAGGTGTTGGACAGCTCGATCTGGCATCCCAGGTCGTGGAGGTCGAAGGCGTCCACGCCGCCCTTGATGGCGGCCTGGGTGCCCACGTTCATGAACACCGGCGTCTGCACCGTGCCGCCGTGGGCGCAGCGGAACTCACCCCGCCGGGCCCGGTCCTCTTTTTTGATTACTTTGAACATAGCTTCTCCTTATTGAATGAACATGGCGTCGCCGAAGCTGAAAAAATGATAACGCTCCTTTACCGCCTCCTGATATGCCGCCAGGACGTGCTCCCGGCCCGCCAGGGCGGACACCAGCATGATCAGGGTGGACTCCGGCAGATGGAAATTGGTGATCAGGCCGTCCAGCACCTTGAACCGGTAGCCGGGATAGATGAAGATATCCGTCCATCCGGCACTGGCCGTCATGGTGCCGTCCTCCGCGGCCCAGCTTTCGATGGTGCGGCAGGAGGTGGTGCCCACGCAGATGACCCGGCCGCCGTTTTTCCTGGTCTCGTTGATCAGGTCCGCCGTCTCCTGGGGGATCACGCAGTATTCGCTGTGCATCTCGTGGCCCTCGATCTCGTCCTCCTTCACCGGGCGGAAGGTCCCCAGGCCCACATGAAGTGTAACGTATCCCAGCTTTACACCCATTGCGGATACTTGATTCAGCAGTTCCTGGGTGAAGTGCAGGCCCGCCGTGGGGGCGGCAGCGGAGCCGTTGACCTTGGAGTACACCGTCTGGTAGCGCTCCTGGTCCTGAAGCTCCTCCTTGATATAGGGGGGCAGGGGCATTTTCCCCAGCCGCTCCAGCACCTCCAGGAAAATCCCCTCATAATCGAAGCGCACCAGGCGGTTGCCGCCGGGCAGCTCCTCCACCACCTCCGCCGTCAGTTCCCCGTCGCCGAAGGACAGCTTCGACCCGGTGCGCATCCGCTTGCCAGGCCGCACCAGGCACTCCCAGGTCTTGTTCCCCCGGTCGATCAGCAGCAGCACCTCGCACGCGCCGCCGCCGGGCAGCCGGTGGCCCAGCAGACGGGCAGGAAGCACCCGGGAATTATTGAGGATCAGGCAGTCGCCGGGCCGGAGATACTCCGGAAGATCGTAAAAATGCCGGTGCTGCCACGCGCCGGTGTTCTTGTCCAGCACCAGCAGCCGGGAGGCGTCCCGCTGGGGGATGGGCGTCTGGGCGATCAGCTCCGGTGGTAATTCATAGTTAAAGTCGCTTGTTTTCATATCCATCGTCCTGTTTCCGGTAAATTGTGCCATAGGCACTTTCAAAATATCAGTATAGTATATTTTCCCGATTCCGGCAACTGTTTTCCGGAAAAACGGCGAAAATTCAGCGGCAGGGATCGCGCCCCGCCGCTGAATCGACCATATTGCGTTACAGGATGGACTTGGCGTCCACATAAAGCTCCCGGACCGCCGGTGCATCGGCGGTGACGGGCTCCGGCTGATGGTCCCGCTTTTCGATGAACTTGGGGGCCACCTGGGGGAACAGGGCCAGACTCAGCACGTCCTCGTCGGACTTTGCAAGGCCCCGGAACTCCTGGCGGTACTTCTCCAGCTCCGGCTCCAGCAGGTCGGCCGGGCGGCAGGTGACCACGTCCTCAGGGGCGATGCCCGCCTTGGCCCGGACCTCCGGGTTCACCTGGCCGGGGAGCTGGCCGTACTCGCCCTTGAGCATGGCCTTGGACTCCTTGGGGAACACCTTGTACCGCTCCCCCATGATGATGTTCATGACGGCCTGGGTGCCCACGATCTGAGAGGAGGGGGTCACCAGGGGCGGATAGCCGAAGTCCTTGCGGACCCGGGGAATTTCCGCCAGCACGTCGTAGTATTTGTCCTCCTTCCCGGCCTGCTTCAGCTGGGAAATGAGGTTACTGAGCATGCCGCCGGGGACCTGATACAGCAGGGTGTTGGTGTCCACCCGCAGGACCTTGGGGTCCAGAATGCCCGCGTCCTGAAGACGCTGGGCCACCTGGCGGAAATGGACGGCGGCATCGGACAGCTTGCCCAGGTCCAGGCCGGTGTCGCGGACGGTTCCCTTCAACGTTGCCACCAGGGACTCGGTGGCGGGCTGGCTGGTGCCGTTGGCCATAGGCGACAGGGCGGTGTCCACGATGTCTACCCCGGCATAGGCCGCCATCAGCAGCGTCATGTCGCCGGTGCCGGAGGTGTTGTGGGTGTGCAGGTGGATGGGGACGCTGACGGTCTCCTTCAGAGCCTTCACCAGGGAATAGGCGTCCATAGGCAGCAGGAGGTTGGCCATGTCCTTGATGCAGATCATGTCCGCGCCCATCTCCTCCAGCTCCTTGGCCAGCTTCACGAAGTAGGCCTCGTTGTGGATGGGGGACATGGTATAGCTGAGGGTGGCCTCCACCTGTCCGCCGTATTTCTTGGTAGACTTGATGGCCTGTTCCAGATTGCGGACGTCGTTGAGAGCGTCGAAAATGCGGATGATGTCGATGCCGTTTTCGATGGACTTGGCGCAGAAGGCGTCCACCACGTCGTCGGCGTAGTGCTTATAGCCCAGGATGTTCTGGCCCCGGAACAGCATCTGCAGCTTGGTGTGCTTCACATGCTTGCGGATGGTGCGCAGGCGCTCCCAGGGGTCCTCCCCCAGAAAGCGCATACACGCGTCAAAGGTTGCGCCGCCCCAGCACTCCAGGGAGTAGTACCCGATGGAGTCCAGGGTCTCCAGGGCGGGCAGCATATCCTCGATGGTCATGCGGGTGGCCGCCTGGGACTGGTGGGCGTCCCGGAGGATGGTATCGGTAATCAGCAGGGGCTTATTCGATAAAAATTCCATAATTTACCTCCTATCAGCCAAACAGGGAGATCAGCACGCCTGCGGCGATGGCGGAGCCGATGACGCCCGCCACATTGGGACCCATGGCATGCATCAGCAGGAAGTTGCCGGGATTGGCCTCCTGGCCCACCTTCTGGCTGACCCGGGCCGCCATGGGAACGGCAGACACACCGGCGGAGCCGATGAGGGGATTGATCTTCTCCTTCAGGAACAGGTTCATGAACTTGGCCAGCAGCACGCCGCCGGCGGTGCCGAAGCCGAAGGCCACCACGCCCATGCCCATAATGGCCAGGGTCTTGGGGCTGAGGAAGGTGGTGCCGGTGGCGGTCGCACCCACGCTGATGCCCAGGAAGATGGTGACGATGTTCATCAGCTCGTTCTGCATGGTCTTGCTGAGCCGGTCCAGCACGCCGCACTCCTTGGCCAGGTTGCCGAACATCAGGCAGGCGATCAGCGGCGCGGCAGAGGGCACCAGCAGGGCCACAAACACCGTGACCACAACGGGGAACAGGATCTTCTCCCGCTTGCTGACCTCCCGCAGGGGCTTCATGACGATCTGCCGCTCCTTCTCGGTGGTCAGGGCCTTCATAATAGGCGGCTGGATGACGGGCACCAGGGCCATGTAGGAGTAGGCCGACACGGCGATGGGGCCCAGCAGTGCCGGGGCCAGCATGGCGGTGACGAAGATGGCCGTGGGCCCGTCCGCGCCGCCGATGATGCCCACGGAGGAGGCCTCCGCGCCGGTAAAGCCCAGCAGACGGCAACCCAGATAGGTCAGGAAAATGCCCAGTTGGGCGGCAGCGCCCAGCAACAGGCTCTTGGGGTTGGCGATCAGGGGGCCGAAGTCGGTCATGGCGCCCACGCCCATGAAGATCAGGCAGGGATAGATGCCCAGCTTGATGCCCAGATACAGCACATCCACCAGGCCCACGGAGATGGTCTGTCCCACGGACACGGTGTTCAGCACGGCGTCTGTAACGCCCGCCGCCTGCATTTCGGCGATGAACTCTGCCGTGATGGGCTGGCCGCCGAACAGCTCCCAGTGGACGTGGCCCCCGGCAAAGAGGATCTCGTGGAACATCCCCGCCCCGGGCAGATTGGTCACCAGCATGCCGATGGCGATGGGCACCAGCAGCAGGGGCTCAAACTTCTTCACAATGCCCAGAAACAGCAGGATACAGGCGATGACCAGCATAATGGCGCTTTTCCAGTTCTCCCCCTGGAAGAACTGATAAAAGCCGGTACTGGTCAGGAAATTGGCAATTGCTTCCATATGCGGCCCTCCGGGGTCAACCGATGGTGCACAGCAGGGTGCCGGACTCCACGGAGGCCCCCTTGGTGACGGACACGGAGGTGACGGCGCCGTCGCAGGGCGCCATGATCTCGTTTTCCATCTTCATGGCCTCCAGGATCATCAGCACGTCGCCCTTCTTCACGGCGCTGCCGTTTGCCACGTTGACGGCCAGAATGGTGCCGGGCATGGGGGCGGTGATCTTCTCGCCTCCGGCGGGGGCGGCAGGTGCAGCGGGGGCAGGGGCGGCCGCAGGAGCGGCGGGCGCACCGGTCATTTCCTCGATCTCCACCTCGAACACGGTGCCGTTGACGTTGACTCTGTACTTTTTCATGGTGCGTTCCTCCTTACACTTTCTTCATGGATACGATACGGATGGCGGAGACGTCGGTCCCCAGGTCCTCGGCGATGGCGGCGGAAACGGCCGCGATCATGGCGGGGCTTACGGTCTCCGCAGCCGCCGGGGCGGCGGGAACCGCAGCCTTGGGCGGCGTCTGGGTGCCGGCGGTGCGCGTGCACACCCAGCTCATCAGCGAAACCAGCAGAATGATGCACAGAAGTCCCGCAAACACCGTTCCCAGGCCCATCAGCACGACAAATAAGTTGGAATAGTCCATTTCTTCCTCCCTCTCACTCTTTTTGCGCAGACAGTACACGTCCCGGAGACATTGTGCCCTGTCCATGCGGACAAGTCGTGGACAAATTTCCATGATATGTTGCTCCATTATACACAGGTATGGCGTATCTGTCAACAGCAATTCGTCACAATTCTAACAATTTGTGCAGAATGACAAATACACCCGGTGGAGGGCTTATACAAAACCACAGAAAAAGCGCACCTCTCACAGGGGAGATGCGCCGATCCGTTATCTGTTATATATAGCCGTACAGACCCCGCACGGAGACCTCGCCGCAGCGCAGCGTGACCACCGTGCCGTCCTGTCGGCGCACCACAAGGCCGTATTGCCGGTCGATGTCCAGGGCCGTCACCGTCTCCCCGGTGTCCGGGATGCGCAGCGTCTGCCCCAGGTTCAGGCACAGGCGGCGATAGTCGGCGGCGTAGACCTCTGGGGTGTGCAAGTGTCCGAAGGCCTGGCACAGGGCCTCCGCCAGGGCCGTTTCCAGGGCGGCCCGGTCCACGGGACAGCCCTGGGCCTTCAGGGACGTGGCGATCCGGGCCACCTCCGGTGAAAAGTCATCGGGCCGCTGCCGCAGGTTGACGCCGATGCCGATGACCACATGGTCCACTCCCCTGCCGGACAGCGACGCCTCCGTCAAAATGCCCGCCAGCTTCCGCCCCTCCAGCACCAGGTCGTTGGGCCATTTGATCCGCACCGGTGCGCCGGTGACGCGTCGGATGGCCCCGGCGGCGGAGACCGCCGCCATGGGGGTCAGGGGCAGCAGGTCCTCCGGCGTCCCCTCCGGCCGCCACAGCACCGAGAGGTACAGGCCCAGCCCCTCCGGCGATTCAAAGCTCCGGCCCATGCGGCCCCGGCCCGCCGTCTGCCGCCGGGCGATCACCGCCGTGCCGCTGGGCGCGCCCTGGGCCGCCAGGCTTTTGCACACGGTGTTTGTGGAGTCCACCGTGTCATAGCGGAAAATCTTTGGCTGCTCCATCCGTACTGCCTCCCTTCGTTTTTCCCATGGTAACATGGATTTTCCCGGACGTAAAGGGGGTGATTGTCAAGCGCTTGACAATCACCCCCTGCCTGTGATACGATAGCCCCAATCTTTTCCAGATCAGGAGGGGGCCATGTCCGCACGAAAACTGGTATATACCGCCCTGCTGGCCGCATTGACGGCGGCGGGCGCGTTCATCCGCATCCCGATTGGGATCTCCGTTATCACCCTGCAGTTCCTGTTCACCGCCATGGCGGGGGTGCTGCTGGGACCGGGCGGCGGAGCCCTGAGCCAGGGGGTCTATGTGGCCCTGGGGCTTGTGGGGCTGCCGATCTTCACCGCCGGAGGCGGCTTCGGCTATGTGCTCCAGCCCTCCTTCGGGTTTCTGCTGGGGCTGATCCCTGCCGCCGCCGTTATCGGCGCTCTGAGCCGCCGCAGCAGCTCGCCGGTGAGGCTGGCCCTGGCCTGCGGGGCGGGGCTGGCGGTTCTGTATGCCGTGGGGGTGCCCTATATGGCGCTGATCCTCAACGGCTATCTGGGCAAGGGCATGAGTGTGCCGGCCCTGCTCTGGTCGGGGATGCTGATCTATCTGCCGGGGGACGCCGCGAAAATCGCCGTGACGGCCCTGCTGTGCCCGGTGCTGCGCAGACGCGTCCCGGGGCTGGCAGGACAGAAATAATGAGGACAGGCCATAGGCCTGTCCTCGGGGGCTGTCATGTTACTTGGTGCCGAAGATGCGGTCGCCGGCATCGCCCAGACCGGGCACGATATAGCCGTGCTCGTTCAGGTGATCGTCCACCGCACCGGCGTAGATGTCCACATCGGGGTGGGCCTTCTGCAGGTGCTCGATGCCCTCGGGGGCAGCCACCAGCACCATGAGCTTGATGTTGTGGCAGCCGCGCTTCTTCATCTCGGTGATGGCGGCGTCGGCGGAGCCGCCGGTGGCCAGCATGGGATCCACGATGATGATGTCGCGGTCGGCCACGTCCTTGGGCATCTTGCAGAAGTAGACGTGAGGCTCCAGAGTCTCCTCGTCCCGGAACATACCGATGTGGCCCACGCGGGCGGAGGGCACCATGCGCAGCACGCCGTCTACCAGGCCCAGACCGGCCCGGAGGATGGGCACCACGGCGAACTTCTTACCGGCCAGAGTGGGCAGCTCCGCCTTACACAGGGGAGTCTCCACTACCTTGGTGGTCAGCGGCAGGTCACGGGTGGCCTCGTAGGTGATCAGCATGCCGATCTCGGAAACCAGCTCCCGGAAATCCTTGACGCTGGTGTTCTTGTCCCGGAGGATGGTGAGCTTGTGGGCCACCAGGGGATGGTTCATGACGTGGACTTTTTCGCTAAACATGGCGCTTCTCCTTTATATATAAAAATTATCAATCCAAGGTGATTTTCAGGCCCCGGGCCAGCCGCTCCCGCTCCGCCTGGCTCAGCCGCAGGTATACGGGAACCAGGTCCCGGGCCGTGGTGACCTGTCCGGCGGCAGCCATTTCCTCCGCCGCCAGGGCAACCCCCACAGCGTTCTGCATCACCAGCTGAGGCGGGGCCATCCGGCAGGGAATATCCTGCTCCAACAGATGATTATAACACAGCCCGGCCCCGTCGCCAACAACAAATTTCGGCTCCGGGCGGTTTTTTATCTCCTCCGCCAGCTCCGCCAGGCCGATGGCCCGGTCCGGACACTGCCGGGTCAGAACGCCGTCATGGGCCAGGAACAGGGCGTTGTACACCTGGCTGCGCCGGGCGTCCATGGCGCAGATGATGAGGCCCTCCATATGGGCCAGATTCCGGGCCATGGCGGCCAGGGTGGACACGCCGCAGCAGGGCTTTTCCAAGGCCCAGGCCAGGCCCTTCAGGGCGGACACGCCGATGCGCAGGCCGGTGAAGCTGCCCGGCCCGTTGGCGGCCGCCAGCAGGTCCATATCCCGGACCCGCAGCCCGGCGGCGGACAGCATACCGTCCACCAGGGGCATCAGGGTGCGGCTGTGGGTCAGGCCCATGTTCTGATAGGCGCTGGCCAGGGGAACGCCGTTTTCCACCACGGCAGCGGAGACGCTTTTGGCCGAGGTCTCGATGGCAAGTATTTTCAAAGCGGCTCCCCTCCCTCAATGGTAATACTGCGCCAGCCGTCGTTTTCCGGCCAGCGGGTGATGGTGACGGTGATGGCGTCCGGCGGCAGGGCCTCCCGGACGTTTTCGCTCCACTCCACGGCGCACACGCCGCCCCGGTCCAGATAGTCCTCCCAGCCGATGTCGAACAGGGCGTCGGCGTCCGCCAGGCGGTACATATCGAAGTGGAACAGGGGCGTGGGGCCGTCGTATTCGTTGACGATGGTGAAGGTGGGGCTGGTGACCCGGCCCCGGCAGCCCAAGCCCCGGGCCAGTCCCCGGGTGAAGGCGGTTTTGCCCATCCCCAGGCCGCCGAAGTAGGCCACCACCGCACCGGGGCGCAGGGTCCGGCCCAGACGGCAGCCCAGCTCCTCCGTTTCCGCGGGACTGTGGGTGATATACTCCATAGGCGGCCTCCTCTCCGTAAAATCATCTGATTATATCACAGGAATCCCCGCTTGAAAAGAGCAAATTCGGTTTATAGAAAAAGTTTCGGGCGAAAGCGGCCAGGCGCGCCTCTTGCCAATCGGGACGGGTTGTGGTATCGTATCAGACGCCGGGCCGTTGTCCGGCTATGCCATTCAATAAGGAGAATCCCATGAAAATCGCTTCCTGGTGCCGGGCCAACGCCATGCCCCTGATTGCCGTGCTGGCGGCGGCGGTCACGGCCTGCTTTGTGCCGCCGGATGCGGCCTATGCCGGATATTTCGACTGGAAAACCCTGTCCTGCCTGTTCTGCGTGCTGGCGGTGGTGTGCGCCCTGCGCAGCGTGGGCCTGTTCCCGGTGATCGCCCGGCGGCTGCTGCAGCTGTTCGGAACCGCCCGCAGCGTGGGCACGGCCCTGGTGCTCATCACGCTGGTGGGCTCCATGCTGCTGACCAACGACACGGCCCTGCTGACCTTTCTGCCTCTGAGCTGGATGGTCCTGCAGGAGGCGGGACAGGAAAAGCTGACCGCCTATGTCTTTATCCTGCAAAACTGCGCCGCCAACTTAGGCGGTATGCTGACCCCCTTCGGGAATCCCCAGAACCTGTATCTGTTCGACCACTATCACATTCCTGTCGGTGAGTTTCTGTCCATTATGCTGCTGCCGTTTGCCCTGTCCACGGGGCTGATCCTGCTGTGCTGCCTGCTGATTCCCCGGCAGGTGCTGGCGGTGCCCCAGCGGGAGCTGACGCTGGACAATCCCCGGGCCATCGCATACGGACTGCTGTTCTGTCTGGCCGTGGGGATGGTCCTGCGGGCGGTCCCCTACCCTGTGGGCCTGGCGGTCATCGCGGCGGCGCTGGCCGTTATGGATCCTCGGGCGCTGAAAAGCGTGGACTGGGGGCTGCTGGTGACCTTTGCCGCGTTTTTCGTGTTCTCCGGCAACATGGCCCGGATTCAGCCGGTGCGGGAGCTGTTCGGCCGACTGCTGGCCCATGGCGTCCTGCCGGTATCGGCGCTGACGTGCCAGGTGATCAGCAACGTCCCCGCCGCCATTCTGCTGAGCCAGTTCACGGACCGCTTCCGGGAGCTGCTGATCGGCGTCAACATCGGCGGCGCCGGAACGCTGATTGCGTCCCTGGCCAGCCTCATCACCTTCCGGGAATACACCCGCCGCTGCCCGGAGCAGACCGGCCGGTTCCTGGGCCTGTTTACCCTGATCAGCTTCGGCTTCCTGGCAATTCTGCTGGCGGCGCTGAGCCTGTAGGAGTTTACAGCCGGGTCGGATTGCGGTATGATTAAGCCATAGAAAGCGAGGTGCGCATCCATGGACTACCGGGAGGATTCCCCGGAAATTCTGCTGGATTTCCTGTCGTATCATGAGACCATCAAGGCCCACTCCCAGCGGACGGTGGACGAATATTATCTGGACCTGCGGAATTTTTTCCGCTATCTGAAGTGGACCCGGGATCCGGCGCTGCAGGAGCAGCCCATGGAGTCCGTGGACATCCGGGACGTGGATCTGACCTTTGTGGGGTCCGTGACCCTGACGGAAATCTACGCCTATATGTCCTACCTCAGCCGGGACCGGGTGCTTCACCCCAACAGCGACCGGTCCGCCAAGGGGCTGAACCCCACCTCCCGGGCCAGGAAGCTGGCCACCATCCGCTCCTTTTACGGGTATCTGTGCAACAAAGTCCACAGGCTGGACCGCAACCCGGTGAAGGACATCGACGCGCCCAAGCTGAAAAAGACCCTGCCCCGCTATCTGACGCTGGACGAGAGTATTTCCCTGCTGGAATCCGTGGACGGATCCAACCGGGAGCGGGATCTGTGCATCCTGACGCTGTTTCTCAACTGCGGACTGCGTATTTCGGAGCTGATCGGGCTGAACCTGTCGGACGTTCACGATGACGCCCTGCGGGTCCTGGGCAAGGGCAACAAGGTGCGCATGGTGTACCTGAACCAGGCGTGCCTGGACACGCTGCGGGACTATCTGGCGGTGCGGCGGCCCATTACCGGGCCGGACCGGGACGCCCTGTTCCTGTCGGCCCGCAACCAACGGATCAGCCGCTCCATGGTCAACGCCCTGGTGAAAAAGCACCTGTCCCAGGCGGGGCTGGACAGCACCCAGTATTCCTCCCACAAGCTGCGCCACACCGCCGCCACCCTGATGCTGCAAAACGGCGTGGACGTGCGGGCGGTGCAGGAGGTCCTGGGCCACGAGCACCTGAATACCACGGAAATATACACCCATATCGACAACGAGGCCCTGCGGGTGGCCGCAAGGGCAAATCCCTTGTCACAGGTGAAGACCAAAGGGAAAATCCGGGATGACGACTGAGGGAAGCCACAAGGCCCCTCTCCCCTTTTTGCGGCAAATTTCCGGGAAAAACCGAGAATTTTTCCGGTCAGGCCATTGACATTCTGCCCGGAATGCTATACCCTAACGAGAGGTAATTATTTTATATGGAGGTTTCTCATGAATACGGCAGAGCTTTCCAGCATGAGCAAGCAGGTCCGGCGGGATATTATCAATATGATCGCCAATGCCGGCAGCGGCCACCCCGGTGGTTCCCTGTCTGCGGCAGACCTGATGACTTGCCTGTTTTTCAACCACATGCATGTGGATCCCAAGCGCCCGGACGACCCCGATCGGGATCGGTTCGTGCTGGGCAAGGGCCACGCGGCCCCCTGCTACTATGCGGTCCTGGCGGAGATGGGCTTCATCAGCCGGGATGAGTTCAAGAATTTCCGCCAGCTCCACAGCATTCTCCAGGGTCACCCCGACAGCAAGAAGGTCCCCGGTGTGGACGCCGCCACCGGTTCCCTGGGTCAGGGCTGTTCCATCGCCGTGGGCATGGCCCTGGGCGCAAAGGTGCAGCATAAGGACTGCAAGGTCTATGCCCTGCTGGGCGACGGCGAGTGCCAGGAGGGCCAGGTCTGGGAAGCCTTCATGGCCGCGGCCCACTATCGTCTGGATAACCTGACCATCATCATCGACAACAACGGCCTGCAGATCGACGGCACCAACGACGAGGTCATGTCCCTGGGCGATCTGCCCGCCAAGCTCCGGGCCTTCGGCCTGGACCTGCACGAGATCGACGGCCACGACATGGACACCATTGAGGCGGCCCTCAGCGCCCCCGCCGTCCCCGGCAAGCCCAAGTGCATCCTGGCCCACACCGTCAAGGGCAAGGGCGTCTCCTTCATGGAGAACCAGGTGGGCTGGCACGGCAAGGCCCCCAACGAGGAGCAGCGCCGGCAGGCTTTGAAGGAATTGGAGGACTGAGACCATGAGTGAAAAAATCGCAACCCGTGAAGCCTACGGCAAGGCTCTGGTAGAGCTGGGCGCCGCCAATGAGCAGGTGGTGGTGCTGGACGCCGACCTGGCCGGCGCCACCATGACCAAGTATTTCAGGGATGCCTATCCCCAGCGCTTCTTCGACTGCGGCATTGCCGAGGCGGACATGATGAACATCGCCGCAGGCCTGTCCACCATGGGCCTGGTCCCCTTCTGCTCTACGTTTGCTATGTTCGGCGCAGGCCGGGCCTATGAACAGATCCGCAACTCCATCGCCTATCCCAGGTTCAACGTGAAGATCTGCTGCTCCCACGCCGGCGTGTCCGTGGGCGAGGACGGCGGCAGCCACCAGGCCATCGAGGACATCGGTCTTATGCGCCTGATCCCCGGCATGACCGTCATCGTTCCCGCCGATGCCAAGGAGGCCCGGAAGGCCACCCTGGCCCTGGCGGAGTTCCGGGGTCCGGCCTATATGCGTCTGGCCCGTCTGGCCACCCCCGTGTTCGAGGAGGATTATCCCTTTGAGATCGGCAAGGCCAACGTCCTGCGGGAGGGCACCGACGCCGCCGTGTTTGCCTGCGGCCTGATGGTCAGCGAGACGTTGGCGGCCGCCAGGCTGCTGGAGGCCCAGGGCATCCACATTGCGGTCATCAACGTCCACACCATCAAGCCCATTGACGCCGCCTGCGTCACCCAGTGGGCCGAAAAGTGCGGCAACGTGATCACCGTGGAGGAGCACAGCGTCATCGGCGGCCTGGGCGATGCCGTGGCCGACGTGCTCATGGGCAAGGTCAGCTGCAAGTTCCGCAAGATCGGCGTCAACGATCAGTTCGGCCAGTCCGGCAAGGCTGTCGACGTTCTGCGGGAGTATGGACTCACCGCCGACCAGATCGCCGGCCGCATCCGGGAGACCCTGTAAAAAACCTCACAAAACCCCGGGAGAAATCGGATGATTTCTCCCGGGGTTTTTATGTATTCCCTTTACCGCTTGTTGGACCGCAGCCAAATGCCCTGCTTTTCAGCATTGGCAATCAGCTCATCCCGGAACTTGGGGTGGGCGATGGAGATGAGCTTCTCCGCCCGCTCCCAGGTGCTGCATCCCACCAGGTTCACGCCGCCGTATTCGGTGACGATGTAGTAGGCCAGACTCCGGGGATCGGTGACGATATCGCCGGGAGTCAGCAGCGGGTTGATGCGGGACACCATCTCCCCCTCCTTGTTGACAAAGGAGGACGTCAGACAGATGAACGCCTTACCGCCCTTGGATACGGCGGCGCTCTCCAGGAAGTCCAGCTGGCCGCCGGTGCCGCTGATCTGCCGGGTGCCGGCGCTCTCGGCGCATATCTGGCCGTACAGGTCCACGGAGATGCAGTTGTTGATGGACACAAAGTTGTCGATCTTCCCCACGATAGAGGGATCGTTGCAGTAGCTGATGGGATAGGTCACCACACCGGGGTTCTCCCGAATCCAGTCGTACAGGTCCGGCGAACCAATGGCAAAGCCGAACACACTCTTATAGCGGTCCAGGGTCTTTCTCTTGTTGTTGATCTTTCCGGCCTTGTACATATCCAGGTACGAGTCGCACAGCATCTCCGTGTGGATGCCCAGGTCCCGCAGGTCGGAGCGGGCGATCATCTGGCCCACGGCGTTGGGCAGGGAGCCGATGCCCAGCTGCAGGGTGGAGCCGTCCACCATATTCTGCACCACATACTCGGCGATCTTCATCTCCGTCTCGCTGGCGGCGGGAGTCTTGATGCCCGGCAGGGGGCCGTGGGGGCCCTCCACGATCATATCCACATCGTCGATGTGGATGCACTCGTCCAGCCCGCCATAGACCCAGGGCAGATTCTCGTTGACCTCCAGGATCACCACGTCGGCCTTGTCCAGCACCGCCCGGGCGGAGGCGTTGGACACGGAGAAGTTGAAGTATCCATGCTCATTCATGGGGGTCACGCAGGTGATAGCCACGTTTACCGTGAGGAAATGGTCATAGTAGGCCCCCAGATTCCGGAACACCATAGGGTTGAAGTTGCACAGGCCCCGGTCGCAGAGCTTGCGCTCATAGCCGGACATGTGCCAGCTGTTATAGATAAAGTGCTCCCGGCTGGGGTCGCACTCCACCATCTGAATGGGCTGCTGGATCAGATAGCCCCGGATCTTCACGCCCCGCAGCTCGTCCTTCCGCTTGGCAATGGCCTCGTCCATCAGGGACGGGAACGCCCCGCCCATGGAGATATCCAGCCAGTCGCCGCTTTTGACCACCCGCGCAGCCTCCTCCGGAGTGCGCAGCTTGCGTTTGTATTCCGACGTATAGTCAAACGGTATCGCCATAGCTTGTCCGCCTCTTTCTCTGTTTTGATATTGTTAATTAAATCACCTTTTCCATAGTTTGTCAATAGATTAACAGAGAATCTGTAAAAAAGTCATCAAAACAAACGGGCAGAACGATGTTTACAGAAATCCCGGCTTATGCTATACTAAGTTGATAGGATTTTCCATGCCAACGGTTTTTACAAGAGGAGCCTTTCATGCTGAAACGAATCAAGGATAGCATTTTCGATATTTTGCGGCAGGCCGACTGGCTTTTGCTGTGTCTCTGCTGCGGCGCGGCCCTGTTCGGGTTGGTGATGATCGCCAGCGCCACGAACTTCCTGAACTCCTGGAAGATGGTCATCGTCCAGGCCTGCGCCATTGTGCTGGGAGTGGGCATCTATTTTCTCATGTCCCAGATCGACCTGACCGAGGCCGCCAAGCGCTGGAAATGGCTGCTGGGCTTCGGCATCGTCATGTTCCTGCTGCTGAAAACGCCGCTGGGCATCGAAAACAACGGCAACCGGGCCTGGCTGGGAATCCAGGGCTTCCCGGCCAACATCCAGCCGGCGGAGATCGTGAAGCTGACGTTCATCCTGGTGCTTAGCCGGCAGTTGGTTTGGGTCAAGGAGAACTGGGGGCTGAAATCCCTGCGTTCCATTGCGTTCCTGGCGGGGCATGTGCTGCTGATGGTGGGGCTTTACTACGTCATCTCCTCGGACATGGGCAGCGCCCTGGTGTATATCTTTATCTTCGCGGCCATGGCCTTTGTGGCCGGAGTGGCGGCCCGGTGGTTCATCATCGCCCTGTTGGGCGGCGGCGCGGCGTTTTACCTGCTGTGGGAGCTGGACAAGATCCCGGACTATATGAAGGAGCGGTTCATGGTGGTGTTTGACCACAACCTGGACCCCCTGGGAGCCGGATGGCAGCAGACCCGGAGCCTGCTGGCCCTGGGCGGCGGTAAGCTCACCGGCCAGGGGCTGTTCCACGGGATACAGACCCAGGGCGAATACTCCGGCAGCCTGCCGTTCCGGTACACGGACTTCATCTTCTCCGCCATCGGCGAGGAGCTGGGGATGCTGGGGTGCCTGGCGGTGCTGCTGCTGCTGGCGGCCATCATCGTGCGTTGCCTGATGGTGGCGCGGAAGGCCCGGAACACCACGGAGTCCTACGTCTGCGTGGGGGTGGCAGCGGTGCTGATCTTCCAGACCATCAGCAACGTGGGTATGTGCCTGTTTGTGCTGCCGGTGATCGGTCTGACGCTGCCGTTTTTCAGCTATGGCGGCTCGTCCATTGTGACCTTGTTTGCCGCCATGGGCATGGTCAGCAGCGTCCAGAGCCACTCCCTGCCGGATTGGCTGCGGTAAGGGAGGCAGGCATGGAGCGTAGGTCTGCCGGACTGCGGGTCCGCCGGATGACAGAGGGAGACCTGGAGTCCCTGCACCGGCTACTGTCGGCCCCGGAGGTCATGCGGTATCTGGAGCCGCCCTTTTCCCGGGAGCAGACCCGGGCCTTTCTGGACCGGGCGGGGCTGACGCCGGAGCCGCTGATCCTGGCGGTGGACGACGACGGCGGCTTTGCGGGGTATGTGATCTGGCACCCCTATGACGATGTGTCCATGGAGCTGGGCTGGGTCCTGGACCGCAGCCGCTGGGGCCGGGGATACGCCGGGGAGCTGACCCGGCTGCTGACAGACCGCGCCCGGCGTCAGGGTCGGGGCGTGGTCATTGAGTGCGTCCCGGAGCAGACGGTGACCCGGCATATCGCGGAGAAATCCGGCTTCCGCTTCTGCGGCATGGCGGAGGGCTGCTGCGTGTACCGGTGGGCGGGCGCGCCATATTTTAACGAGGAATCGCAAGTGATTGAGAAATGAAGTTGATTTGTTTAGGCGACAGCCTGACCTTCGGGTATGGCGTGCGTGCATCCCAGCGGTGGACGCACCTGTGCGCACAGCATACAGGCTGGAAAATTGTGAACGAAGGCGTCAGCGGCGACACCACTGGCGGTATGCTGGCGCGGCTGGCCGCAAGGGTGCTGCCGGAGCTGCGGTCGGGCAGCGCCGACGAGCCGTTTCAGCGGATCCTCCTGATGGGCGGGACCAACGATGTGTTCTATTCCGGGTCGGACGTGTCCGCCCGGGCCAATATGGGCGCGATGATCCACCAGCTTCTGTCCGCCGGTGTGCTCCCTCTGGTGGGGATTCCCCTGCCGGTGGATGACCGGCACGCACCCGGAGAATGGGCATCCGTGGTGGATTTTCCCGGGGCGGAAGCCGTCATGCGGGAGTATCGCCTGTGGCTCAGGCGATTCTGCGCGGCCTTCGGCGTGCCGTGTGTGGATTTTCACGCAGATTTTGTCCGGCCGGACGGAACGCCCCGGTCGGAGCTGCTGCTGGACGGCCTGCACCCCACGCCGGAGGGACATCAGCTGATGGCCCGTCGTCTGGAGCGGCAGTTCCACGCAGAATAAAGACAAAGGAGATTGATTATGAAGCTGTCCTACTTAGATCTGACCACCACCGATCCCAGCTATAACCTGGCTATGGAGCAGTACGTCTTTGACTGTCTGCCCCGGGATCGGATGTACTTTATGCTCTGGCAGAATGACAATTCCATCATCGTCGGCAAGTATCAGAACACCCTGTCCGAGATCAACCTGGAGGCCGTGGAGCGCCGGGGCATCCGGGTGGTGCGGCGGCTGTCCGGCGGCGGTGCGGTGTATCACGACATGGGCAATCTGAACTTCACCTTCATCACCGATGCCGCAAGCGGCACTGCTCTGGATATGAACCTGTTCTGTCAGCCGGTGGTGCGTACCCTGGCGGCTCTGGGTGTCCATGCGGAGGTCAACGGCCGCAATGACATCACCATCGACGGGAAGAAATTCTCCGGCAACTCCCAGTATCTGCGCCAGGGCCGGGTCATGCATCACGGCACCATCATGTTCAACTCCGATCTCTCCGTGGTCAGCGAGGCGCTGCAGGTGGACCCCACCAAGTTCCAGACCAAGGGCGTGCGCTCGGTGCGCAGCCGGGTGACAAACGTTGCCGATCACCTGGACAGGCCGGTTTCCCTGCCGGAGTTCCGGCGGATCCTGCTGGAGAACATTCTTCGGGAAA
>OMAM01000255.1_pt1 | contig 31932 bp, 35 predicted proteins | sample 1644621 | NCBI WGS metagenome assembly OMAM01 (sample SAMEA103958120, study PRJEB25191) | human gut metagenome | biome: human-associated habitat [ENVO:00009003]; feature: intestine environment [ENVO:2100002]; material: feces | place: Germany | collected 2013/2015 | reverse complement strand
CTAACCGGCTGAGCTATCCCGCCAATGCCCCGCATTATATCAAAGAATTTATCAAATGCAAGAAAAACAATCCCAATATTTATATAAAAGAATTTATTCACATATAAAATTATTATATTTTTTAACAAATTCTTGTTGCAAAGATTTTTCATATCGTATATATTTCGCGTATGAAAAAAATCGTCATTTCCTTGTTTGCGCTGATTTTCGCGGCACCCGCGGCGTTTGCCGACACAAATCCGTTTATGGGTGAATACGAAAATCAGATTGCTTTTCACCTGGGTCAGGGTGTGAACAGTGGATTTTTAATTCCACCACCGACCCAGTTTGTGCCGTTTTATATGTTGCACATACAATATTCACAACCAACGACATTTTTCAAAATTCCCGCACGTCAATCTATAAACATTGGCCAGACACTGGGTTTCGGACAAAAATACGGTTGGAACTGGGATCAATACACAATCCCAATGATATTTTTATCCGAAGATATTGCCCTGGCGCACGGGGACAACTGGTACTTTGCGACCAGTATTGGTGCCGGTCTGCAGGCACAGCAAAACGAACGCTTGGGTGCAAAGTTATTATTCCAATTCAAACTGATTGGCGGATACAGAATAAACGACCAATGGGGAATAGAGATATTTTTACAGCATTTTTCAAACGCCAACACTGCCACGGAAAATTATTCTTATGCCTTTTATGGCCTGGGCGTGACATACAGTTTTTGAATTGGTTACTTACCAATCAATCGGGGTTTTGCCGTGTTCCGCTAAATACTGGTTTGCGCGTGAAAAGTGATGATTGCCAAAAAATCCACGCGATGCAGACAGTGGGGACGGATGCACGCTTTTCAGTATCAGATTATTTTGTGCATCGACAAATTCGGCCTTGCGTTGGGCATAACTGCCCCACAACAAGTACACTATATTTGGCCGCGTTGCCACCGTGCGTATCACGGCATCAGTAAATTGTTCCCAGCCACGCCCAACGTGCGACGCCGCACGATGCGCCGCAACGGTCAATGTTGCATTTAGCAATAATACACCCTGGCGCGCCCAATCGGTTAAATCACCGTGCGTCTTTGACGGCCGCCCCAGGTCGTTTTGTATTTCCTTGTAAATATTTACCAATGACGGCGGTATCGGCGTTGGTGGCAAAACAGAAAAACACAAACCGTGTGCCTGACCCGGTTCGTGATATGGGTCCTGGCCAATAATTACAACCTTTACATTTTCCAACGGGCATAAATTAAACGCATTAAAAATATTTGCCGGTGCCGGATAAACCGCGTGACCAGCCAGGTATTCGCCACGAACAAAATCCGTCAGTTTAATAAAATAATCTTTATCAAATTCCGAAGCCAACGCGTCTTTCCAGGATTGTTCAATCTTTACGTTCATTTTTTAATTCCCCTATCAATCCGGTTTGCGAACTTTTCCACAAAACAACATCAATATATCCACGCGGCAATCCGGTCTGATTGCACAAATCCGCAAACATATCGTCACACGCACATTTTATTTCATCACATAGGTTGCCATTGTCTATTTTTTGCGCCAATGCTGGATTTTGTGCATACAGCACGCCCAAGCGCTGAATCCAAATGTCATATTTAACAACATCTTCACCCAGATTACGCGCCAGATGATTTGCTGTTATCCGTCCAATATGCGGCAGTTTTGACAGATATTTTATTCGCGCATCTGTATTACCCAGTTCATAATACTTGCGGCAAAACTCATCGCGCCCGTTCCATATTTTACAAATCGCATTTATTTTGTTTTTATTATGAAACATCGCAAACAGACCGTCAAAATCCGCGCCATTGCTATGAATATATTCCATAATTTGCGCGTGAATTTTCTTGGCCGTTTTTTGTGAAAAACCACCCGCCAAAATTACATAAATGCAATTTTCCGCAAACGCATCCGGCGCCAGAATTTTTCTGTGCGACAGGTTTTCTTTTATTTCATCAAACGATTGCGCATCGGAATCCAGCCCCATTTCACGCAACCGCCTGTCCAAATCAAAGAACCAATCCGCCGTGAACATTTATTCGTTTTCTTTCTGTTGCGCCGCGGATAAAATTTGCGTTACGGACATAGTTTGTTGTGCATTGGCACGCAGTTTATTTTTCGCGTTCAAAAACGCGTTCTTTTTCTGTTGTGTTATTCCCAGTTGTTTTTCAAGTTCCTGAAACCGTGCCAGTTTTTCCGGACTTTTGTCATTATGCGAAAAGATTTCGTATTCCAGTTGCTGATATTCGCGCCACAGCGCATCATTTTCCAAACGCTGTGGTTCGCTGTTGCGATGAATTTCGCCATATTCATCAACATAAAAATCATTTTCGTTTTCAGCCATCTTTTATCCTCAGTACTATACGTCCAGATTTGCATCCAGCGCATTTTCAACTATAAAGTCACGACGCGGTTCGACAACATCGCCCATCAGCATAGATACAACTTCGTCTGCCTGGGATGCGTCGTTGATTTTAACCTGGAACAGCGACCGATGATTTGGATCCATTGTTGTTTCCCACAACTGTTCGGCGTTCATTTCACCCAAACCCTTGTAACGCTGAATCTTTAATCCGGTCTTTGCATATTCAAACGCCGTATTCAACAGATTCAACGCGCCCCAGATTTTTTGTGACTTGTTTTTCACACGCAGCATAACCGGACAAGAAAATGTTTCCATCAACTCGTCACGCCCATCCAGACGCAACCACGCGCGAATTTCCGGGCCCGTAATTTTGTCACGCGGCAGTGTGTGAGTTTCCGTAACACTGCGCAACGTGCGCGTAATGGTGATGCCGGACGCATCCGCGAATATTTTCCACCCACGTTCAAATTCCAATTCTTCGGAATCCAGCATTTTTGCGGCTGCATCAAAGTTTTCCTGTACCTCGTTATCAAACACCCGATTTAATGCCAACGCTTCCACAAACCGCAATGGCATAATGTGATTCAGCGGTTGCAGAGTATTTTGCATATTCAACACCAATGTCAGCAAACGCTTCAAATCCGCACCGGATATTTGTGCACCAGACGCAATTTCAATCACACCGTCGGTTGCCAACTGATCCATCAGATAATCGTCCATTTCACGTTCATTTTGCAGATAAATCTGCTGCTTGCCGCGTGTGACACCATACAACGGTGGTTTAGCGACATAGATGTACCCGCGTTCAATCGCCTCTGGCATATAGCGGTAAAAGAACGTCATCAACAACGTTTGAATATGCTGTCCGTCGACATCAGCATCGGTCATAATAATAACCTTGTGATAGCGCATTTTTTCAATATCAAAGTCGTCTTTGCCAATACCGGCACCCATTGTGGTAATCAGCGCGCCGATTGTGTCCGACCCCAGCATCTTGTCAAAGCGCACACGTTCAACATTCAAAATTTTTCCACGCAACGGTAAAATCGCCTGTGTCTTGCGGTCACGTCCCTGCTTTGCGGTACCACCAGCCGAATCCCCTTCGACTATGAACAGTTCGCATTTCGCCGGGTCTTTTTCCGAACAGTTCGCCAGTTTTCCCGGCAGACCGCCCAATTCAGGTCCCGTTTTTTTACGCGACAGTTCGCGTGCTTTACGTGCGGCCTCGCGCGCGGTGGCCGCTTCGATAATCTTGTCGACAATCAGTTTTGCCGTCGCCGGATTTTCATCCAGGTATTCGTACAGCAATTCATAAACCGTATTTTCAACCAGCGGACGCACCTCTGACGACACCAATTTATCCTTGGTCTGGGAACCAAATTTCGGGTCTGGAATCTTTACACTTATGATACTGGTCAGACCTTCACGGAAATCTTCACCAGACAGCGCAATGTCTTTCTTAGTGACTTTTTCACCAATATATTTGTTTATAGCACGTGTCAGCCCAGCACGAAATCCCGCCAGATGTGTTCCACCGTCGCGGTTTGGAATATTATTTGTAAAGCACAATGATGTTTCTGTATACGCCGTTGTCCACTGCAGAACGATTTCAATATACGTGTCATCTATCTGCTTTATCATCTGGATTGGTTCGCGGTTCAGCAATTCCTTGGACTTATCCAGATATGTTGCAAAACCCTTTAGCCCGTCAACAGAATGAAATTCACGCGTTTTCTTTTCTGGACCGCGTAAATCTTCCAGTATTATACGCACGTTGGCGTTCAAAAATGATTGCTCGCGCAGCCAGGTTTCCAGCGTATCAAAATTAAATTCAGTACCTGTGAACGTTTCTGGCGACGGCAGAAAAGTAACCTCGGTCCCGTGTTCATAATTCGTCTTGTTTTCAGTAATTGTTAAATCACACGTCGGTACCCCGTCGGAAAAAGACATATGCGCCTGTTTTTCACCACGCCAAACGCGTACCTCTAACCACGTGGACAAAGCATTCACAACGGACACACCCACGCCGTGCAGACCGCCGGACACTTTATATGCACCATTACCTTCGTTATCAAATTTACCACCCGCGTGCAGTTCGCACATAATCAGTTCCAGCGCACTGCGTCCCGTTTCGTGGTTTATATCAAACGGCATACCACGTCCATTATCGCGTATTGTCGCACTGCCGTCCGCGTTCAGCGAAACATAAACCGTATCGGCATAACCAGCCATTGCTTCGTCAATGGAATTATTTACAACCTCGTAAATCATATGATGCAGACCGGAACCACCCTCGCCCACGTCACCGATATACATTCCAGGGCGTTTTTTAACCGCCTCTAACCCTTTTAGAACCTTGATTGAATCGCCGGTATATTCGTTTGTAACAGCCATATAAAATTCCTTTCTTTTTCCTATGGAACAATAGCAATTTATGCTATAATTATCAAGAAAAAAGGGGATAAAAATATGCCTGTTTCAAAATCAACAAATACCCGGAAACGTGACCTGGTGGCGGGCACAAAACGCACACGAAAATTGACATCCAGTGGTGCACAAATAGACCTGGCCGATGCGCACGCGGTTGCCGCTGCATTGGGACTGGATTATGTTCTGTTTGACCCATCCGTATCAAAGCCGATATATAAAAAAGACGACCTGCTAAGTGCCAGTAAAATCGCCCGCGGGCTGAACCTGGCTCCTGCATTGATAGAAAGCGAAATGAACCGCCTGTACAAGCAAAACTTTGAATTTTCCAGAAACGGTATTCAATATCCGATGATTGTTGTTGATAGACGTGTACATAACAAATCCAACCTACGCGTACATCCGCTGGGGATGATGCTGTTTATAACGATGTGCGCCAAACGTATGCGGGCGGAAAATAACGCTTCATTAAATGAAACTTACAGCCAAGGAAGATAACAATGCGTTTCAAATTACTGTATTTTGGTGATATTTTAATCAACCCTAAAAAACGTTCACAACATATTTCTGATATTCGTATGCAATTTCATCCGCAACTGAAAAAACTGTTGGAACACCAACCTTGGGACAATATGACCAAATATATGATTCCCACGGCCACCAAAAGCCCAATTACAACCCGGCACGTGGGTGGTATCGATTGGAACCCGATAATCACGCCAAACCTGAAATTATTGGCGGAAATCGATATTCAAATGATGCACCCGGAAATTGTCGGTCTGCCGCACAGCGATATTGACAACCGGGTAAAAACAATATTGGATGGTTTACGGTGTCCCCAGAACGAACACGAAATCGGTGAAAACACACCACGTGATATTGGCCCGATTTATACACTACTGGACGACGACCATTTGATAACACGCCTGTCGGTGAATACCAGCCACTTGTTATCAACGGAAATGTTCAATCCGAATATATCGCATACATCAGATACGATATTTATGATGCTGGACGTAAATGTCCGCATTGCAGAAGGCACACTTGAAAACCTGCCATTTATGGTGTAATGGTTGCTCGTTGCTGGTTACTCGATACTCGATAAAAAAAATCCCCAACAGGGATTTTTTTCAAGTTACGAGTAACCAGCAACGAGTAACTATATCACGTCAGTGCCGATGTAATCTGATCCTGCATCTGGAACGTGCCCAGCACAACCCACGCGATTATCGCAGACACCAACAATATACCAATACTGTTCATAGTGTTAGAAATCGCCTCCATCTTGCGCACTGATTCTTCCAGATAGTCATTTGCAACCCGCGCCAAATTTTCATCAAAGTTATTCATTTCCGCATATATCGCCAAATCGCCGATAATTTCACGATTTGGAAAGTCACGCCCAGTATTATTCAGCGCACTGCCCAAATTCGCACCATTTGCAATATAGTGCAACGTGTCTTCTAAAATACTGCGCAGATATTTATTAGAACTGTCGGCCAGCATACGCATTGCGTCTGGAATCGTAATACCGGCGGCAACCATTGCCGACAAACTCATCAACCAACCGACCGACATCTGAATTTTATATACACTCCACGGCGGCAACTTGTCAAAATACGTACGCATACGGCCGGACCAGTTTGGTAAACTTACCCATATAACTGCCACAACTGCGATAAATATGAACAAAATCCAATACCAGTACTTTATTGAAAATTCCGACAGCCATATCAATGACGCAGCCATACCACGCCAAATCATATTATCGCCCGCAATTTCAGCCAACGGCGGCACCAGATAAATACCAACCAACATAATTATGCCGAACGTCAGAACCAGCAAAAACAATGGATATGCAATCGCGCTTATCATTGAACGCTTTATACGCTGTGTTCCGTCAACAACACGACTGACATTTTCCAGCGCAACCACCAAATCCGACAAATTTCCAGACGTTACCAGCAAAGTTTCTTCGGGCGGCACCCAACCACGCGTGGCATCAGAAAAACTCATACCGCGTTCCAGATTTTTTTGCCACTCACGCATAACGATTGCAAACGGTTCGTTTGGTTTTGTTCCACCGTGGGATTCAATCATCTCAAGACGCCCCAACGCGTCCATCAATGTAAAGTCATTACGCAACAGTGACGCCAATTTTCGCGCAGTCGCCATACGCTTTTCTGTATTTAATTTGAAAACCAGCTTGGCGTACCATAAATCCAGTTTGGTTGTCATATCAATACACCCCCGGTCTGTCCAGTAATCCGACCCAGCGTTCCAATTCGTCCACGCCGATGATACCCTGCAACATCAGTGATGTTGCGGCTTCCTTCAGTGTACGACCGTCCATATCTTCCAACCAATACTTATATGCACCGTCCGTATTACCAGATAATGCCATACGCAAAAATTCACTGTTTGTTATGATGATTTCACCCGCCTTGATACGCCCCAGTGTGCCTGTACCCTTGCACTCTTCGCATCCAGCGCCACGGATATAAACCTGGCGCAGTCCCAGTTCCCCGAACGCTTCCAACACTCGGTTATATTCTGGTGCCTCTGGATGATCTATCAGTCGTTCACGGCAATACGGACACAATTTCTTAAACAAGCGCATAGATATCAGTCCACGCATCAGCGTTTCTTCTTTTAACTTAAACGCTTCTATTCCCAAATCCAACAGTCGCGTCAATGCCGACATTGCAGAATTGGCGTGCAGCGTCGTCCAAACATTATGCCCCGACAAAGCGCCACGCACGGTCAACTGCGCCGCGGCCAGTGTTCTGATTTCCCCCACCATCAGCGTATCAGGGTCACTGCGCAGTGCGGCGGCCAACGCTTCGGTATATTTTTCATCACGCAAATCTTCGTTTGTGGCATTGACAACGGGCATCTGGTGTGCGCCAAAAATCTTTTGTTCAACTGGATCTTCCACCGTTATCAGGTTTATTTCATAATGATGTTCCTTCAGCATCAGCGACATATTACGCACCAACGTCGTTGATTTACCAGAACTGGTGGGTCCCGCAACAATAACCAATCCAGTCGGAAAAGAACGCAGACGCATCAGCAATTTTTGTTCATATTCGCCAAATTCCTGCTCTGTTTTAATACCTTCGGACGGGTTATCGTACAACAGTCGCATAACGACATACCGACTGCCGAATGCGACGGGATTAAACTGCATACGAATACTCAATATTCCGCGTGGCAGATATAAATCCTTGGTTCCGCGCAGCGGCGTGCGCCCATCCTTTTGCGCGTATTGGTATTCATTCTGGGCATAGTTCGCATTTGACATATCCGACGACGCGAACGCGGCGCGAACAAATGATTCACCCCAGCCGGAATTATATTCCAAAACGGGCTGCATACTGCCGTCGATACGGAAATAGATTGTCGTCTGGTCGGCAACCTCTATATGAATATCAGACACCTTTTGTGCAGCGGCCTTGGCGATGATATCGACAAAGTCCTTTTGCATTTGGTTGTCATAATCCTGGCGTGATCGTGAAATCCCGCCCAGACGGTTTTCATACGCCTTGTATATGCTGGAAACCAGACCTAAGTCAGAATAAAACGGCACACGCATCGGACGCGCGCGTTTTTTCAGCAAGTCCAAAAACGCCAACACACGTCCGTCATATCGGTGTGTGCGCGAAATAATTATTTCACCGCCGGAAAAGTATGCAATCAAACTCTGCGTATCTTTGGGCAGTTCTTGTTCCGCCCCGGTCGCAGTCAACAAACGGTTTCCGTTTGAAAACAGATAATCAACAATATCCTTGTTATCGGCCGTTTCCAAACCAACTGGAACCGACGGCTTTGACGCCACAGGCACATTGTTCAAGATATTGTTTTCTGCTTCGTTCATCTGACGCAATATTCCTATTTTGATTTTGATATGTTCAACATCTGCGTGTCATCACCATTTGTGAAAACAACCCCGTCATCCAACGATATGGACTGTACCGTGTATCCATCAACTGTTCTGCCAACACTGACGGTTTTTGTCTGGCCTGTATCCAGATTTTCTATTGTTGCCTGTAATTGCGTGCCGGCACCAATCACATTTACCAATCTGTACATTTTGTTAAAACTGATACTGTCATCAGTATTTGATGCGGTCGAAGTGGTTGTTGACGCAGTTGATTTCGCGGACGTGGTGCGCGACTGCAGTTCTTCGGTCTGTGCTTCCAACTGTTCTTTTTCCTTGGCCAGTTTTGCGGCTTCTGCTTCTAACTTTGCCTGTGCGTTTTCCAATTCTTGTTTTTGTTGTTCCGCACGTCCAGACAATTCATCAATTTCCATATGCAGTTTTATTTTTTCCGCCGCCAATCTGTCCAGTTCCAAATCCAACTGGGCGCGTTCTTTTTCCAGTTCCATTAAAACCTTTTCTTGTTCCAAATACGTTATTTGCTGAAACAAAGAACCAGACGCATCATATGCCGCAACGGCATCGGCGGAAACGGCCTCCATCTCGGCGGCGACATCGGCGTCCTGCGCCGCATCAGTTGATATATCAGCCGCACGAACATATCCGGGCACAGCCACCAACATTAAAAACAAAAACGCCGCAAAAAAGGTCTTGTTATTTTGCATAGATTATCACCTCATAGTTCCAGTCACGCGTTGATGCGTCCCACGTACAACGTGTCATATACACGCCACCAAATTCGTCAAATAGTTTCATAAACTGCACCGGCGTCAGTTTTGATGTTGCGGCAACTTCAACAATGTCTAGTTTTACCGTATCAACACCGTTGGTCAATGTATCCGTCACCATCTGAACATCAGCCGCCATATTTCCATATTGAAATACCGTCAAAACATCACGCATAACGGTTTCAACATCACGCTCATCCAGTGACGCCATTGTCGGTACGGTCGGCAATGTTGCGCGAACATACAATCGGCTGTCTGATTCCTGCTGCACAAATGAACCCGGCATTAAATCCGTGGCCGCAACATAAAAATCCCCCAACGTTCCAAAGTCGCGATTAAACACAACACTGGCGTGTGTTTCACCACATTCGGCCGACACCTGGTTCCAACCAGTTATTGGTTGCATCAAAAATGCAATCGCCTGGAAACACGCCTGTGCGCGCAGTTCTGGATTTGGCAAATATTCATATGGCAGAATAATTGGCTGTGGTTGCGGTGCACGTTCTATTTCAAATTCGGCATCCAGTTCCTTATTTTTTTCTTCGACCTGGCGTTCATATTCAGCGGCCATTTCCGGGCTGACCTGTGCCAATTCTGGTGTTCTGACCATTTGTTCCAACGGTTCGCGAAAGAACCACAACATTCCGAACACAAATACCATAATCAGCAGCACGGACACAACCAGTCCGCGCACACGACTTATTGGATGCAGTGCGGCCCGCGGTCCACGCACAACCAAGTCACCCAGATTACGTTCAACCGCCCGTGGCATTCCCCACGCACCAGGTGCAAACAATGCCCCCCAATCCGGGATTTCTGACAATTTGAAATATTCAGCACGTGCGTCATCTTCGCGGTCAAATAACTTATCTTCCAGAATAACGCCGTTTCTGACGGCAACCAGGTAAAACTGTTTGTCTATTGCGAAGACAGCCAAAAAAGACGTGTATTCGCCCAACGCGTCTGTCACCGCAGCGGCCGCGCTGTACATACCACTGCGATGTCCCAGTCGTTTTGACCCCAGCCCAACCATCGCACGGTATTCTGTATAAAGATTTAATTTCTTATCGACACTGCGTGCCAACGTGCGTGCATACGAGCGCGCAACATACCCGGCACCCGTTGGTTGCCAAAACAAACCAACGGCATATTTTTTCCTGTCAACTGTTATAACCTGACCTGGCAATTTCTCTCTCTGCTATTTTAAGTAATTATAACATAAAAAACCCGTCCTACGCAAACACAGATTACAAAAAGAAAGCCGTCGCATATAAAAAGCGACGGCTTTTTCAAACCAAATTTATATCAGCATCCACCAACACCGCCGTACATACTGCCGTTACAATTTATCTGATGTTCAACCAGTACCGGTGTCGCAGTAATACTGGTTCCACCGTCCTTGGCCGTACGAACACTGTTCGGATGCGGACAATCATAAACATTTGCAACCAATATAAACGCACGTTCCGGTCCAAAAACCACCCATTCATTCGGACGTGTGCGTTGGCTGGTTATCCAATATGCATTACCCGGACGCGCCTGGTCGACAATTCTGTTTTCCAGATATGTACGTGCATCATCGGCATCATATACAGATACCTCTGATTCAATCTTGTACAAAAATGTACAACCAATAGGTTCCGCATCCAGTTGAGTTAAATACTGGCTGCCATTTTCTGGTTTTATCATCCCCCCGCACGCGCACAGCGCCAGGAACAAAGAACAAAACGCAAGTGTCTTTTTCATATCGACCATCCTGAAATTATTTTACTTTGATTCAATTATATCATAATTAGACGCATCACTGAACAACTTTTTCAGAACCAGATTATTTAGCGCGTGGCTGCCCTTGTATGATTCCAGTTTGCCAACCACAAACCCGCCGGCCGTGTACATATCGCCCAGCGCATCTATAACCTTGTGCCGAACAAATTCGTCCGGCCATATTGTTTTATTCAGCGTTCCGTCCCCGCGGTTATTCAACGCAATCACATTTGTTTCGTCCGCGCCACGTCCCATACCGTGTGCCTTCAGATATTCCCATTCAGAAAATTTTCCAAACGTGCGCGCACGCGCGACGTTTTTAACAAAATCATCAACTGATTTTTTTGTCCCGTCAAATGAATAAGAATATGTCTGGCTGCCGATTATTTTTTCCGGATAAACCAATGTCGCCGTTATTTCCAACGAATTATCCACCGACGGCATCAATTTGACATATCCGTTGCTCTTACGTCCGGAAACAGTATTTATCAGCCACCATTTTGCCCGCGTAAAAATGTTCATACCACGGCGTAATTCAGCCGCACGCGCAATAACCGGACGTTTAACAACTATTTTCCGACGCACCGCGCCCGTCACACCGGCACGCATAAACGCGTCAAAAAATTGCGCCGCACTGCCGTCCAAAATCGGGGTTTCCGCCCCATCTATTTCAATAAGCGCACTATCTATGCCAGCCATAAACAATGCCGCCATCAAATGTTCTATGGTCTGAACGTGTGCGCCATTTGTCGCCCCAATCGTTGTGTTACGCATTTTGGTTTCGCCAACGTTATCATATGTCGCAGCAATTTTATCACTGTCCGCAATATCAGTACGCTGAAAAAATATTCCCAGCATACGCGACGGCCGCACAACCATATTTACGGGCAAACCTGAATGAATACCCTTGCCTTTTATCTCAACGGCTTTTTTTAATGTAGACATTTTATTTTATCCCCCAACCACGTCCAAAAATCATCATCCAACGTCATATCCAGACGCGCAAATTTTATTTCATCACGCATATCGACCGGCAAACGCATCCAGTCCTTTTCTGTGGTAACTAATTTTGCACCACGCCGCGCCGCTGCCGCACGCAGTTTTTGTAAATCATCGTCAGTATATTGATAATGGTCAGGAAATGCCCGCTTTCCAACGACATTTTTCAATGTGGCAAAAAACTTTTTGGGATACCCTATTCCGGCAAAAACATACAACTTCTGATTTTCATCATACGGTGACACCGTATGCCCAGATGCGTAAAATACCGGTATGCCATCTGGTATGGAAAAACGCTTACGCGCACGCGGCGACCGTATAATAATAACCGCATCTGCCCGCCGAACAGCGCGACGAGGTTCACGCAACGGCCCGGCCGGCAATAAGAATCCATTACCATACCCCAACCCCGCATCAAAAACCAAAATAGACAAATTCTTTTTTATTTTCGGATTTTGAAATCCATCATCCATAACAATCGGGCCAGTTTCATCCAACTGCTTATCCAATAAAATAATATTGCTTTTTCTGTCACCGACGTGCACTTGTAATCCGGCACGGGACAGCATTGCGGCCTCGTCCCCGACGTTACCAGTTTTAGCGCTTTTTTTATACCCGCGCATAACAACTGGCGCATCCAAACGCTTTGCAATTTCGTGAACTATTGGTGTTTTTCCAACACCACCAGCCATTATATTACCAATGCATATAACACCACGCCGCGATTTATACGAACCGATTTTCCGCACCACATACACGATACGTCCAATCAAATAGTAAATCCACGACACAGGCACCAGAATAAATGCCAGCGGCGTTTTATGTAAAAACCACCACGGTGTTTTCATTTCTTTCCCTGACGGCGTTCAGTTTTATACTGCGCCTTTTGCGCTTTTTTGGCGGCACGTTCCGCCCGCAGCGCGTTTTTGAATTCGGTCGATGTTAAATCCTGTTCAACCTGGAACAGATTAAATTCACCGTCCATTTCACGAACCTGGCGTACCATAATATCCTCTATCTGGCGACGCACGTTTTCAAATTCAGCCGCACTGATTTTAGAATCAATAAATATCGGCTTACCCACTCTACACGTTATAGTGGAAAAAGGTAACGCGACTAAATACCTGTCCCATCTTTTCTGAAACCAGGCGTGAGAAGATGAATAGCACACTGGAATAATGGGCGCACCGGTCATTTTTGCAAAATACAGGGCGCCTTCCTGAACGCGCAACGACGGCCCACCCGGCCCGTCCGGCGATAAACACATAGAATAATCGCCACGTCGCAAAACACGTACACCTTCACGCAGGACAGATATGCCACCCTCGGACGTACTGCCATAAATTGATTTCAGGCCGAACAGACGCTGTAACTTTGCCATCATACGCCCGTCCTTGTGCCGACTGGCCACGGCATAAGCGTGCATTCCGCCCAGACACACAATCGGCGACAGCATCATACTGCGCCCGTGCCAAAATATAAAAATAGCAGGTTTTTTACGGTATTTTTTGAACGTTTCCCAGTTGGTTATACGCTTTCTGCACGTGAAATATACGAACCAAATTGCAATCGCCATCAGAACCGCAACAACCCATTGAAAAAACGACAGGCGCAAAATCGGTTCCCAAAATGCCTTCCATAATTTTCTGAACGTTTGATACATAATATACTGCTCTCTATATAAATAACTTTCTGGATTCTAGCAGTAAAAAAATCATATTTCAAGATAGTAAGGAATCTGGTCATAACAAAGCCCCACCCACGACAGAAACGATAAAAAGATAAAATTATTTGACATATACGCAAAAAGTTATATAATAAGCCCCGTTCGCCGCGGAGTAGAGCAGTCCGGTAGCTCGTCAGGCTCATAACCTGAAGGTCTGTGGTTCAAATCCACACTCCGCAACCAAGATTTTCCGCAGTATTCTGCGGATTTTTTATTACTTTAGTTTTCCTAATTTTATCACTTTTATTCTGGGGCTACCCAGGGGCTACTCCAAGAACTATTATTTTATTGCAAACACGTCCATATCAAATAAACTGAATGACAACAGAAACAAGGATTTTTATTATGAAACGAACATATTGTTCTCTTCAGGAAGCAATTGTATGGATTGCTTTTCGCGGTGAAAAACTTACAACAGAAGAATGGCTTAAAAGAAGTGATGAATTAGAACCTGCTACAGAGACATTACTAGCAGCCATAAAAATTGGTGCTATACACGCTACTGGAATCAACAGCAGAAGCGGAAAACGTACATCAGTTACAATAGCTCCACCATCTATAATAGACTACAATACCAATTCGATAACCTATGAAGAAGATAGTTATTATGCTGGTGAACGTGGTATGCCGATTTTCACAGAAGTAGAAATATTAATAAAAGATCTAAAAGAGGGTTTTCCTCAAAAATATCCAATCAAAACAGCGAATGACGAATATACTACCCCCTACCTTGAAATAGCTAAAAAAATTATAAAACAGGAACACATATCAGATACTAATCAAGGAAAAAAAGAACTTTTAGTTGCAGAAATTGAAAAAGAAATGGAATTGCGAGGATTACCCAAATCCAAATCAATGGCAACCAAAATTGCTACCATAATTCGTAAACCAGAATCACAAAAAGGTGGTTGGAAAAAGGGTTAACCCCTATTTAAAACACAAATCTTTTTTATCCTTATTTTTCCCAGAAATTCAATCTTTTTTATGGGTTTACCCCAAGTGGGTTAAACCGCTTTATCCAAGACAAAATTCTTTTTCTCCCCTACATTGCGCTCAACCAAAGGAGGTTAAATATGAATAACTACCTAACAACGGTCGAGCTATCTAACTTACTGAAAATCAAACCGAACACATTGGCAACTTGGCGTATAAACGGAATTAGCCCATTTAAATGGGTAAAGGTCGGAAGACGTGTTTTATATGACACTACCGAAATAATGAATTACCTGAAGCGCCAACAACACGATAACACTCATAACAAAGAGGTAGAATAATGGATTTTTTATATACAGCCCTAACAGAGAATAACATTCCCTACCCTCCATGTGTAAACTTTGACGGTTTTACCAGATGGGGAAAGAACAAACGTTATTGGCTTTTTCCAGTAGGCGAAGGATATATTTTTGGCGACTGGTCACAAAACACGCGTGCTTTTGCATTTCCTAAAAACGCTAAAACTGTCACTTTACAACAATTACATGGCATCAGAGAAAAAATGCTTGCAGAACAGCAAAAATTCCAAAACGCGCAAAAACTCAAACAAATATCCGTTGCCGACACCGTCACAAAAGAAATCACTAATCTTTACGATGCACCCACAGCACACGAATACCTGAAAAAGAAAAACATACTACCCTTGTCCGCAAAATACGATGCAGCAACTGATAACCTAGTAATACCTTTATACGATACTAACGGTAGGATATGGTCATGGCAAACAATATCCGCAACCGGCGATAAGTACTTTCTTAGTGGCGGAAGAACCAAGGGTTGTTTTCACCCAATAGGAGATTTAACACCAACTATCATTGTTTGCGAGGGTTTTGCCACAGCCGCCACAATATATCAAGCAACTGGTTTATACACAATCGCTGCAATGAATGCTGGAAATATTGAACCTGTTGTAGATGCAATAAGTAAAAAATATCCCAGCGCAAATATCATTATAGCTGCTGATAACGACTGGGAAAAAGAAGTAAATGTCGGAAAAGAATCAGCAAAATCTGCGGCAAAACAACACAGGTTAAAAGTGATACTGCCACCGAACATAAGGGGTGTATCCGACTTTAATGACATTCACGTAAGATACGGTATTGACACTGTAAAAAATCAACTTCAAGGAGTACTATCATGAAAACAGAAGACATTATTGCACAACAGATTGACTACACACCTAACATTTTTTCAGCTGATACCCTACTAAAAATGGATATACCAGAGATAGAGTGGCTATTGTACCCACTAATACCACAAAAAGGGATTTCTCTTGTATCTGCTGCACGTGGTGTAGGTAAAAGTTATTTTGCAATGGCGGCAGCTATTGCAACCGCATCAGGATTTAATTTCCTCGGTTTTAAAGCTGATAAACCACGTAGAGTTCTATACATAGACGGGGAAATGAATGGAAAAACACTACAGGATAGAATGAATCAACTAATCGCAGGTTTTGAAAAAGAAGGAAAGAAAGTCAACAGAGATAATCTGTTTATTTTTGGATCAGATTTTCAAGGCGACAACCCTATGATAAACTTCTACAACGAAAATGATTGGGATGTATTAGAGCAAGCCATCACGAAACTTGGTCATATAGATTTAATAATAGTAGATAATGTATTCACTCTATATGAGTGCCAAGACGAAAACTCTGCTGCAAGTTGGCAAAAGTTTAACAAATGGTCTTTAAAACAAAGACACAAAGACCGTTCTGTAATGTGGGTTCATCATACAGGTAAAGATATCGAACGTGGCGGCCGAGGATCGTCTGCAATAGAAACACTGCTAGATACATCTTTGCTATTAAAAACTCCACAAGGTCATAACCCCAAAAATGGCGCAGCAATAATTGCCAGATACACAAAAAGCAGAAGTGTAGCTGGTAAATCTGTTGCATCATTTGCGGCACGTCTTATTTCAGAACAAGATAATGACACAGGAAAAATAATTTCATCATCATGGGTTTTACAAGACACACCTATGGAAGAAACAGAAGAAAAGGTAAAACCTATAATGGACTTGCTATATGAAGGTAAAAGCGTAAAAGAAATATCTAAAATTATAGATATTTCGCCAGCAACAATATACAGAATTCTGAACGATGCAGGAATCAAGAAACCTGATAAAATCGCAAAAGAAGCTGCACAAGAAAAAGAAACCTACAAAGAAATTGAAATATAACACGACCAATTCTCATTTTCTCACAATATATAAAGGTGAGAAAATGAGAAAAACGTTTATAGACCGTTTATCAGAATAAAACTGTACTCATTCCACCAAAAAAACTTTGCAACCAAGGAGCACCTGAATATTCTGGAATATGATCATATCCAATAAAATTGTCTACATTTATGCCTTGATAACGTTCCGCAATCTGAGACGCTATTTTTTCTGGATCTGGAAAATCAGTTACGACATTAGTAACTTCTGGCAAGCATGGTTTGTCTATTTTATATTCAGCAACTGGGTAAAAACGACTTTTGCTTTCTAAATAAAACCCATTTGCATCATCACCTACAGTACGAATATTTGCATTTACCCTTTCTCCAGGCAAACCTCCTTCAAACTGCTGCCATTCCCTTTGTGTAGAATCAATAACAACAGAATCAGGATGTCCAACAGGATCATTTAATTCAACAATCGGCTCAGATTTAGGCGCTTGTGTAGAATGGAACAGTGTTCCATCAGGAACATTTGATAAAACAGAAGACGCAAAAGCTTCATTACCAACTAACAAAAATAACAATAAAGAAAATCCTAACATAAAAACTCTACCTTTTGTTTTCATTAAACCCAGCGATGATATATTCAACGGTTTTTGCTGCTATAAAGGGCAAAACAAACGCTAACAAACATAGTGCTAAAACAAACTTATCTGCAACAAAAAGAACACAACAAACAGACAATATGGATATAACCAAACACAGCCTTTTAATACCAAGATTTTTGGGTATAAAAAATCTTATAGTTTTAATAATTGCTTTATACAACCAGCGCATTGGTACCTTTATAAGCGCTGGCCAGCACAATACTGCTAACAGCGCAATTACTATTAAACTCATAAAAAATAAATCATAAAATCTATCCATCTGTTTTTCCTATTTTCTTATCAGTATTATCTTTTTTTATTTCAAACCACTCCGGGTGTTTGAAGATAGCCAATATCAAAAGTATCAATGGCGTAATAACTACCCACCAAAGCAATAAAAAATTAGACGTTTTTGATGCAACTTCCATAGTGTTAGGAAGTATTATATTTATCCAGCCAAAAACATTTGCGAATAATACTAACGAAATAACAACGAACTTTTTCCAGGTAAACAGCTTGTAAAATATCAAATACGGCCAAAGAATCACAAGCATTCCTCCAAAAACACTACCGGTAATACCACTTGCTATAGCACCGTAAGAATCTCTTCCAACTATATTGAAACCCAACATGAAAAAATATGCCAATATAAAATTAACAAGAAATAATACCAATACAGTTATTAAAAATTTTCTCATATTTCCCCTTTTAACCTAAAAACGTAAACCGCCAAAGGAATGGCGGTCGGGGAGTTTGCAAATCATCTTGTTATTGATTCTGCTGTCTTCGGGTTACCCCTGTTGTATAACAAACAGCTCCCCGACTTGCATAAGAGTCAGGGATAAATAACGATGCAAAACTACAGGAAAGACATCACACTAACGATGCCCCTATTGTAGGTCACACCGAACAAGATGGACTTGCAACAGTCCCGAACCCAATTCCCATTGGATTCATAGATTATTCTAACAAAAATTCAAAAAAATTAACAACAATAAATTTAATCGTCTATAGGATCAAGACCATATCGTTGTAAATATAAAACTATGCCCGCCATAATCTCTATTGCCCAATCCACAATTTCCTCATTCATTGTTTCAGCTATGACACCATTAGACATTATATTAACATGTTTAAAATCACAATATTTATCATACATAACTTCAAACTTACCATTATCTAACCTATCAAACGTTTTTGAAAATGCCCTTACATAACCCTGTGGGTCTGGACGAACATAATTAGAATTAATTAAAGATTTTTTATCTGCATTACTGCCGTCACGGTATTTTAACTTATCTAAAATATCACTATGGTTTTCCTTGTCAGTTTTCCCATTTTTCTGCTTCTTGATTATATACTCACCAACCGGGGCAAATAATTTTAATTCAGACTCATACGCCTTCCAAACAAGATCTTTACTTAAATTATCGGTCCAAGATAATATTCTTATCAGTTGTCCTGCTGATGACCTTGCCAAATATTTATTTAAATTTTCCAGCCGTTGTTTTTCTGTTTGTTTATCCTTAATATAACTAAGCACTGCACATGTTTCTAACACATTTCCTGCAACTAAAAACGCATCATAAAAACGTTTGTTATCGCATAATATATCAAAAGATTTCAGACCACTTGTTATTCTTTCGTAAAGATTCCATTTAACAAAATCAATCATAGGCTCTGTACCAACAAAACACGGTATTTTTTCTGGAACAAATGCTTTGATTATTATCAAATCCTTCAACGTATTCATATGCCACATAAACCACACCTCAAAAAACACCAACCGATCTTTCGACCGGTTGATACTTCTTACTTTTCCTTTCTAACCCCTTTAAATGGAACATTATCAGATTTAACATCCATAAACCGCCCGTTATCGCTATTGCGCTTAACAAAACGATCTATTTTAGGGTTAAAAACCTGACTACGGTCTCTAACCGCACCAATACGTGCTCCATCACCATAGGGCTTATTTACTGCCATGAGTTACCTCCTTATAAACAACAGGTCCCTTTAGTACATTCACACTGGTTTCCAGCACGTTTAAGTGCTTTTTCCTTGGTTTCTTGGCTAAAAGGTTCTGGGCTTTTATGATTTGAATCACCGTAAGAACTGGTGTTAGCATGACACTTTTGACAAAGCACCATTGCGTTATCTAAACCATTACCACCGTCTACTCTTTTGTGATGGACTTCTAAGCCCCATGTTCTTTTACAACGTAACATTTACATACCTTTTTGTTGTTACGCAGCAACCATACCTATCACAAAGTGATTGCCATTTGTCTGGGACTTTGTTAAAATGACTTTATAGCAATAAGGGGTCATTTTAGGTATCCCGTTCATTTATTGAGAAATTGGTTGCTGACCCACAGCACCTTTTTCTCAATATATAGTGGTTAAAACCACCATATACATACAAGGTATAGTTTTATCAAAAAATATTCAACCGATAAAATAGCCCAAACATATTTTTTTTATCCATTTTTGGCTTTACTTTTAAAAAAGCATGTTTTCTGCCTGTTACAGCCAGATGATTCGGTAAAAAAAACACAAAAAAATTACGCTGTTACATAATTTTTTGTACTTTTTTTCAAAAAAAATGATTCGTTTTTAGAAAAATCTTTTATACAAACAACATCAACTAACGAATTTCTGAGGGGGGGCTGCCCCAACAAACTACACTACTTTTGCCCCATTAATTCCGTTACTGCCTTCGTCATACTGTCACGGACAGGGTCATTACTTAACCGTGCATATATCTGAGTCGCTTCTGTAGATTTATGCCCTAACGACTTACCTATTATCGGAAGACTTGCACCAGTCAAAGCCTGCCATGAACCCAGTGTACGTCTTATGTCATGAATTCTTAAATCTGTTATCCCAGCACGTTCAAGAATTCTTGCCCATGGCTTTTTAGGATCTTCAAAATGTCCACTGGTCGACCGTGGATTAGGAAACACCCATTCAGAATCTTTTGGTATCCGCTTTAGCAATTCAACTGCTGCAGGTATCAGGGGTACAATAACAGGTTCGCCATTTTTTGTATCAGGAATACGCCATATAGCGTTTTTTAGATCTATTTGATCCCAGCGCATTTCAAGAACATTTGTCTTACGTGCACCGGTAAACAACGCCATATAAAAATAATTTCTAGCAACCGTATTTTCTTCCGCATCCAAAGAAGCAAAGAAAGCTTTAGCCTCACTGGCCAACAAGAACCTGTCACGTTTTATCTCTTTATACTTTTTTATGCCATTAGTAGGGTTTAGTCCATCCCAACCCCACTCTATAGCTTTATTGTACATAGCACGCAAACGCTCTAAACATCTGTTGGCTTGGTATAAACCATGATTAGATCTTATATCTTCATGCCTTTTCTGTATCTGCTGTTTGGTAATACTGGATATCTTACGATTAAACCAATCGCTATAAAACTTTACTATTTCACGTTCATCATATTTCCAAGATTTTTTCTCTTTCTTAGAATAACGTTCCATAAAATCTTTATACAATTCACCCAACGTCGCTTGCTCTCTGAAACGCCTTTTATCATCATTTGGATTTATTCCCTGTGAAATATATCTTGTGGCTTCCATGGCAGCATCCCGTGCTTGCGATATAGTAATAACTGGATACTTTCCCAAAGTTATACGAACAACTTTCATTGTGCCTGGCATTTTTTTCATGACAAAAAATGATTTACTACCGCTATCAGTGACACGCAAACCTAGTTGCGGACATATACTATCATAAACACTGTAACGTTTGCCCTTTTCTGCACTCTTTAAACCGTCAAGGTAAGATATTGTAAATTTTTTCAAACCTGTCATCTATCATCCTTTTTATTGATTTATTCATACAGGGCTACCTTGGGGCTACCATAAAAATAAAAATCAATAAATCTATATAAACACACAATATCTAAAAAATTGCACAAATCAAGCACTTTATTCAATTAAATGAATACAAATCAAATTTAATCAACCTAGTAAAAAACTGGCTCATAACCTGAAGGTCTGTGGTTCAAATCCACACTCCGCAACCAAGTTAAATAAAAAATACACCTGTATGGTGTATTTTTTATTTTACGTGTGTTGTGTTGGATTTGAACCACAGAAGTAATGTGGTTCAACCGCAGAAATTAGGCGGACGGCAGTATGCCGATTTGCCCCTGGCAAAAATTTCCAGGTGACGAAGTAAATCCACACTCCGCAACCAAGTTAAATAAAAATACACCTGTGTGGTGTATTTTTTATTTTTCGCTGTTCACTGAATAATAATATTCCAATTTTTCGTGGTCGTAATCTTCTATTCTGCCGGCGGGCAAAACCAGCATACGTGTTATGCCGATTTGTTCCACAAATTCCGGATTATGGCTGACCACTATGATAGTTCCAGGAAAGTCCCGGAAATTATCACCTATTATCATCTGGGTTTCTGGATCCAAATGATTTGTCGGTTCGTCCAATATCAGCATATTTGCGCGTTTTAACAGTAATTTGCACAATGCAACACGAGCGCGTTCACCCGGCGACAATGTACCGACACGCTTAAACACATCCATATCGAAAAACAGAAAATTCGCCAGCGCCGCACGCAACAGCAAATCCGTATATTCAGGCGTTTCCACATTTTCCATAACTGTTTTATTTAGATCCAGTTGTTCCTGTTCCTGGGCGTAATACGCAATATCTGTTTTAGGATTTATGTCTATTGTTCCGCGTTCCGGTGTTAAAAATCCCATTATCAATTTCAACAGTGTTGATTTACCCGCACCATTTTCACCAACAATTAAAAATCTTTCACCACCGGTTATATGAAACGACAGGTTACGATATAATAACTTTTTTCCAGGATACCTGAACCACAAATTATCCACCATAATCGGAAAGCGCGCCCCGTCACGCAGTGGTGTTAAATCCATTTTAACCCGCTTATATTCCACATCGCGCTGCGTACGATGCGCCAGTATTTTTTGCAACTGTGCGGCCCGGGTATGACCAGCTTTTTTTATACTGTGATTTGTCGGACTGGCCGCATTTGCACGCGCCACGAAATCAGATAAGTGTTTTATCCGACGTTCTTCGTCCGCAATTTTAGCGGCGCGACGAGCGCGGATTTGTGCGGCCTTGGTTTTATAATCGTCATAGTTACCGTCAAACACGGTTATTTTATGGGTAACCTTGTCCACAAATAAAATTTTGTTCACAATTTTATTCAAAAATTCTGTATCGTGACTGATTATTAAAACACCACCCTTATACCGACGTAAATAGTCGCATACAAAATCACGACTGGTCGCGTCCAAATGATTTGTTGGCTCATCTAATAATAACAAATCTGCCACGGAATACAGCAGTCGTGCAAACGCAACCCTGGATTTTTGACCACCAGACAGATTTGCCACACGCATATCCAGCCAATCGCCAATATGCATATTTTCAATGATTTCCAGTAAAGCGGCCTCGGCATTATAAATATCATAATAATCCAGACGTTTTTGTACGGCGTCTATTTTATTTTGTATATTTTCATCATCTGGATTTTGCGCCAGCGCAACATATAAATCATTTAATTCGGATTCCAACGCCGCAATCGGGCGCGCACCAGCAACAAAGTCCCAAACGGTTACATCAGGGTTTTCTATTTCCACCTGTTGCGGCAGATATCCTATGTTTTCGCCACCCACATCAATAAACCCGGCATCCAGTTTTATTTGTCCCAGTATTACTTTGAACAGTGTTGTTTTACCCGCACCATTGACGCCAACAATTCCGCATTTAGCACGTGACGGAATATTAAATTCCGCATTGTCGTATATAATATTTGTTCCAAATGAAAGAGTAATATTTTCGCCACGCATAGTACGTGGATTTTATGAATTTACCTTTTACCTGGCAAGTATTTATTGATATAATTAAAAACATACCAAAGGAGTTTATTATGAAAAAGTTTTTATCTGTTTTATTTGCGCTGTTTTTGGTGGCGTGTGGTCGGTCTGATATATCCGGCACGTGGATTCAGCCAGTTCCAAATATGCCTGATATGGTTCAGGGATTCACCCTGGGGGCGAACGGGGTTGCAACATCGGTGAATATGGCGACACTGCAATATGACACTTGGCGTATGGACGGTGATTCATTGATTATGACGGGACGCAGTATCGGCAATGGTCAAACCATAGAATTTACTGAAACCTATACCATTGAAAAATTGACTGATGATACCCTGGTATTGCGTAACGGCGATATGACAATGACGTACACGCGTCAATAAAAAACGCCCGTTTGGGCGTTTTTTATTCAAAACACTTGCGCAGTGTTTCACCGGTATCGTGTTGATCAACACGCTTATTGCGGATTTCTTCGGCTGCCTTGATTTTTTGTTTTATTAAAATCAAATCTGGATGCGCCTGTAATTCCGCATTCAGTTCAGTTATCGCCGCATCAATATCTGACGCGTTTCGAACAAATATCGGCGTTATGGAATCGGCCGCGGTATAAATAGAATCCTTTAACTCTTTTTTATAGTCATCTATTACGGATAAATATGCGCGTATGTGTTCATCTTCGTGCGATAAAATCGCATTATAAGAACAGGTATCCGGTTGATGCCGAATATCTATTTGAACCAGAAAATCACTGTACCCAACAGTTGCAAATACAGATTTTAACGTAACGCAATATCCGTCTTCTATATTTGTTATATCCGCAACAATATCATAATTATCAACCATTGTTGCAATAACATTACCGTGCAATAAATCCATATAACGCAATGGTTGAACAACCTCTTTGCTCCATACCGGTGTATCCAGGGTTATCTTTGGACTCAATTTATACGCCAGGCAATCGTCATATGCAAACACTGGCCTGGCAAGAAAAATCATACAAAGTCCAAAAATCCATTTCAAATTCATTGTCTATATATTGCCACCGCCCTGCTTTTTCAGATATTCGGCGACAAAATTATTTCCATATTTAGCATATAATTCTTCGGCCAATAAAACCGACGAACGTCCCGATTCAAACAGGCGCAATAAATTACCCAATCCACCCAATTCTGTATTCAGAATAACGGATTCACCCGTCACTGGTCGTGACAGTAATACCGCACGTTTCAGATTTGGGTATGCCTTGCCCTGAATAAAAGCCATTTCCAACGGATTCAAATTCCAATATTGATAATCGGACGCGTCGGCCGCCGGATTGCGGAAAAACAGAACAGTTTGCGCCTGGCCGCGAACAACGTCACCAATCCCCAGTTTATCCAAAACATTTGCGCGCTGGAACGCAACCATATATGCCTGGCGGTTTTTACGTCCCTCCTGCAGGCCGGTGATAAAGTTATCACGGAACATTTTGTTTTCCAGCATAGGCGCCGTTTCATCAATCATAATCAGCGATGGATTACCACCGGATACTGTTATGTTATTTATTCTGTGCAAAATATAAGATATGACCGCCGGCGCCAATGTTTCGTCCGCCAATATATCTGTAAAGTCAAACGTTGTCAGACGTGCGTTCAAATCCAATGTATCGGAATCTTCGTTAAAGATATCGCCGTATTGTAGCGGGTCGACCCATTTTTTCAATGCCGGCCGCATATTTCCCGCGGATGAAAAACACGATTCCCACAGGTTTTTCAGCAATCTGTCGTGTTCAGTCAAATAATCAAAGTTCACAGAAACCGCACGCGCAATTTCATCGGCCGAATTGGCATCAGTTTGCCCAGTAATCATTGCAAACCACCGACGTAAAAACGCCCGGTTTGCTGCCGTATCCGGCATTTTCAAAGGATTCAGGTGTGTTAAAAATGAATCTTCAACCTTGTTATTTTTATCCTTGCCCATCATAGTGACATATTTGCCACCAACAGCCAGGGTGAATATTTCCGCCCCCTTGTTCCGGTCAAAGAAAAACGCCTTTAATTTCTGGTGACGCAATGATTGTGCAATCAGGAAACTGAACAATGTCGTTTTACCGCCACCCGTGGGACCGATTGTCAAAGTATGCGCCACGGCGGCCGGCTTGTCAGAAACGTGGAACTGGAACTGATACGGTGTGCCCTGTGCCGTCGGGAATATAACCAGCGGCCCTGGGCCCCAATCGCTGTTTGCAACACCACGCGGTGTGCTGGACATCGGGATACTGACCGCCGCAGTCCGCGACAGCATTTTGAAACTGCGCGGAAAAACATCAAATCCGGGAATTTGTGCAAACCAAGAAACCTTTGATGCAAAACTTTCAACAATCGGCGACACACCGAACGATGCAGCAACCTTGTTAAATTCATCGATGTATTTTTCCAATTCTTCGACCGTGGCGCCAAATATCAAAAACAATGGATAATAATTTACCAGGTTTTGATTACCGGAAATATTTTCATCCATCGCCGATTCCGCGGCCGATATTTGTTCAGTTGCGGTTTCTGTTTTCTCATCGGCGGTTGCACGACGCTGGCGCAGGGCCGCCTCGACATCGGCCGCCCCCATAATACGAAACGCGTTCATACAAATCATTTCAGTTTGTATGGTATAGACGGCGTTGAAAAAATCCTCGTCCAGATAGTCGGGCGACATCTTGAACGAAATTGCCGCGGCAAAAGATTGACGTCCATCGCCGATATAACGAATTATCCCGTTACGCATAAAATCAACATCGTCAACGGTTGCGACGTCACCAATACTTTGATCACATACGACGGGCGCCGGTTTTGTAATAGGCGATAAGATGCGTCCAAAAAATCGCGCCATATTGTCCGGACTGTCATTACGCAGAACACGCGGACGATACGCCGCCAATACGGATTCGATATAGTTGCCGTATTGATTTAATTTATCACGCGCGTTTGCACCACCGACCGACAAAACGATATAGTAGTTATTCGTAAATATACGCAGTCCCTGTGCACGCCACTTATTGTAAATTTGTTGCAATACGGGCTGATCAAATTCATAGTTTGTATTTTCGCCAACCGCATCGCGCACGGTATAAAAGCGCAATACGACATTAGGATCGCGAATTTGATTAAACAACTGTGCCCGCAAATCCAGGAATTTTTCACGTGTATCATCGTCCTGCATACTGGTCTGGACACCAGACACGCGATACACGCGTATAATTGACCCGTCCGTCAGCGTCATAGAATTATCAGTATAAACAGTATTAAACGGCAGGTATTGTGAATATCTGGTATATCCGAACTTTGGAAAAATACGCCGTGTTAAAACCGGGATATACATCATCAATACGATAAACACGAAAATCACGGCCATAACCATAATGGTTGCCGTCAATGGAAATTCACCGCCTGCAAAATGTTCAAAAAAACCGTTCATTTTTTATGCCGCCAATCGCCCTGGAATCTTTTTTTTCAACAGTTGTATTTTTGCCGATATAATCTGACCCAGTTGTGGATCACGTTTTGAATAGAACGCCAAAATCATATGCACCACTATCACAGATATCAGAAAATACAGCGGATTTACCGGTGAATCAGCCCCAGATATGCTTAAACCTATTATAAAAACGATAATAAAAACAATGAATTGCACAGCAAAATTTATCACGGCCAGCGTGTACGGCACATAAAATATGCGCGCGGGATTTGCCAATGCTTTCAGTACCTGTTGTCGCATATTTGGATTGACTCCTCTCCTTTGATGCTTGAATTATAACAATTTCAACAGTTTTCAACAAGTATAAAAAGCATTTTGAAAAAATTGTTAAATTTGTTGAAAACCACCTATATTTTCAACTGTTTATTATTTATCGTAAATTTTCAACCAAACTGATAAACACCGCGAAAAACCGGCAAAAAATTGTTGAAAACTTGTTGATAAAAAGTTGAAATACGTTTTCAACAAAACAAACAGGCCCAACAAAAACAACAAATATTTAATTATTATTTGATTTTTCACAAAAAGCGTTTATAATAGCCGCACAACAAAGGATTTAGATATGAAGTTTTTAAGTTCATTAAAGGCCTGGAAAAAACGCGGTAATGTAAAGCAAATTCGCCGTGGCAAACAGGTTATTTTAATTGACCCTAGTAATCCTAAATTAAAGGCAAAACAGGGCTTCAGAAAAAAATAATTATATATAACCCCTGATATGGGGTTTTTTTTGTTTTATAGGTACAATACTATGAAATCAAAAGAAATACTGTCTGTTATTGATAAATATATAAATAAATATAATTCGGAAAAATCACCAAAATATGAAACTATATACACTTTGCCACCAAGTGATGCGGCAATGTTGGGGGATAATTTTATTCGCAATGACGCATCCCGTGTATTTTTTTGCTTTTACAGGTTGTCACCAAATGAATATGACAATGGCGGGGCGCAAAATTTTGCAGACGGTACTTTTCATAACGGTAATTCATTAAAAGACGGGAAAATCAAATTAGAATTAAACATAAATATGCCTGTTCGGGTTGACGGTGATAAAACATATCTGGACAGACCAATGATGGCGGAAATACTTACACACGAATTGGCGCACGCGTATCGTAAATCCAGGGAATTGGCTGCCGGACATTATAAATTTGATTTTTCATTTTTGAATTTTGTAAAACAAAAAACATCAAATAAAAAATATACCACATTTCAGCGTGCCGTGGCGTATGATCGTACACTGCCAACCGGTGCGGTAACCGACATTTATGAAAAAATGCGTTGGGTTGGTTATGCTATGGTCGAAGACGAAGCGTACGCCCAACTGGCGGATATTCAAACATTTTTGGCTGCGGGCGGCAATATAAAAAACAGTCGTGGCAGACAGTTGGTTGATATTATAAGCGACTATTTGAATGAAATTGAAAAACAGGCAACTGTGGATGATTGGCAAAAATGTATGAAAGAGATATCGTATATTCCTGTACGCAAAGATGAAACGCCCCAGCATTTTTCACGCCGCTGGATTGCATATTATCGCGATAGAATTGCCAGATTTAACACACGGGTTGAAAAAATCATTGATAAACATCGCACGGACAAGTTCAAAAGTGGCAAACAATCTTTAATAGCCGCTGATACAATATTATCAAAAAACAAAGAATACGATTAAAACAAATTAAAATCGTTCATAAATGCTTCACGCAGGGCGGTGTCAACCTCGGCCCCGGACAGGCCGGCACCACGCAGGTATTCTATCTGTGGTGCGATTGGTTGATAAATTGATGCACTGTGGTCGGCGGCATCTGGCACGGATGATATGCGCTGGGCTGGTGAAATTTCTATACGTGCACTTTTATCGGCCAAAATTGAAAATCCAATATCGGACGTTGTGTTCGGACAATTTTTTTCTATTATTGCCGTACCTGATAATTTTGAAATACTGTTTCGTTCCGCAATCAATTTTGTTTTTACCAAAATTGTCGTATCTGACACATCGTGTGATGCAGTACAGTTAAATTTCAGATTGTCAGAATTTTCCAACATAACGTGTCCGCGAAATTCAGAATTTTTCCCGGCATTTTTGATAAAAATGTTAAAAAAGGCCGGCTTTTTATTTTTTATTTTTGCGGTTAAAAAAACGGGTTGGTTTTCAACATAGATATTTATATCCAACCGGTTTTCACCGGCAATTTCGCCAACATATATTATGTGTATTGGCTTATCAAAATTTTCACGAAAATCAGTTCCGGCGATTGTTGATAATTCCGGACAGAAAACGCCGTCACGATACACAACCGTTTGTGCCGCAAAGGTTTTTATATTGAATTCGTTCCACAGGTATGACATATTATTATGCATTATAAAGGAAATAAAAATGGGATTCAATTGTGGAATTGTGGGATTGCCAAACGTTGGTAAATCCACACTGTTTAATGCATTGACGCAAAGTGCGGCGGCCGATGCACAGAACTATCCGTTTTGTACAATCGAACCGAACACCGGACGTGTTGTTGTGCCGGATGCCACGCTGCATAAACTGGCTGATGTTGCCAAATCGCAAAAAATTATTCCGACGCAACTGGAAATTGTGGATATAGCGGGACTGGTAAAGGGCGCGTCTGCAGGCGAAGGTTTGGGAAACAAATTCCTGGGCAATATTTTATCAACGGACGCGATAATACACGTTGTCAGATGTTTTGAAAATGACGATATAGTACACGTCAACGGGCGCATAGACCCATTGTCTGATATTGAAACGATTGAAACAGAATTGATGCTGGCCGATATGGAAAGCATTGAAAAGCAGATGAAAAATCTGGAAAAAAAGGCGCACGGCCTGGACAAGGTTGCAATCCGTATGCTGGATGATGCGCGCCTGATACGCGACGGGTTGGCACGCGGGGTTCCGGCGCGTCAATCCGATGCTGATGCATCACCGTTCAATTTGTTGACGGCAAAGCCGGTTATTTACGTATGCAATGTTGACGAAGCATCTGCCGCCACCGGTAATAAATTTTCAGATATGGTTCGTGAAAAATACGGTGACAGCGCCCCGGTATTGATTATTTCGTCAAAGATAGAAATGGAAATCGCACAGATTGTTGATCCCGATGAACGTAAAATGTTCCTGGACGATTTGGGATTGCACGAATCCGGCCTGGATCAAGTTATACGCACTGGATACAAAACATTGGGATTACAGACGTTTTATACCGTCGGTCCAAAAGAGGCGCACGCCTGGACAATAACTGCCGGTATGACCGCGCCCCAGGCCGCCGGAAAAATTCATACTGATTTTGAACGCGGCTTTATTCGTGCGGAAATAATTTCACCGGATGATTTTATCACCTATGGTGGTGAAGTTGCCGTCAAAGAGGCCGGTAAAATGCGTCTGGTTGGCAAAGAATATGTTATGCAGCCGGGCGATATATGTCACTTTTTGTTCAATAATTAAAATAATAAAAAATGCCGGTGTTTGCCGGCATTTTTAACGCATAATTTTTTCTGTATAAATTATTTGTTTCATCATTTGTATTGGTGTTTGACGTGCACCGTATATCGGCATAAAATTTTTATCCAACGCTACATCGCCTTTTGTCACCGCACAGGCCGCCACCGCATTTTCGCATACATTATAGATTGTCGGATTCCAGTGAATTTTTTTAACACCGTCTTGTTCTGTTTGTATTCCGATTTGAAAGCGTCGCAGTGATGAATTTGTCCGCGCCAGCATTTTCAGTATATACATCAAACTGACGGGTTGCATTTTCAACGGCACGAAATACGACGACAATTCCGTCGCACCAGCATTTCTGAAAAGATATGTATATTTTGGTTCCATTTTTTATATAGCAATCAATGCGTCCATTTTTTGCATAGCGGTATTTATTTGTTCATCCAGCACCGCGATTTCATCACGTACGTTTTCGCCCGCCAACAATCGCGCTGTCAAATCACGTTTTTGTGATTGCAGACGTGCCATATATTTTTGCAGTTTTAACGACACTATGTATTTTTCTGCTGACTTTTCATCCATATTCATATCTGGTGCATTGTCATCAAAATTTATATTCAGTGTCGCCAAAAAATCACCATATCGTTCGGCAATTTCTGGATATTGATTTACAATAAATATAACTGTTTTTTTGGTTATGTCGTCAACCCCCGGCATATCTATTTTTGGGATGTTTTGTGACTGCTTTTTCCATTTGTGCCACTGATTGAATATGCGCTGGTTATATTCTTGTTCATATTCCGCGCGCAGATGTTGATCTGTTATTTTATCGGTTTTTTGTTTGATAAATTTTTCCGCCTGTGTGCGTCCGCCCGGCGTCGATACATTAAATCCGGCGTTTGCCAGGTTCCACAAGAAATCCGTCAGCCCCGTTGATGCGTCTATAATTTTTTGCATTGCAGTGTCGCCGCCAGATTTTAATACCTCGTCCGGGTCCTTGCCGCCGGTAACAAACGCAAAGCGTACGTCCGACGTATCACGCAGAAAAGGCATAACAATATCACACGCGCGTGCGGCTGCCTTTTGCCCGGCGGCGTCACCGTCAAAACAGAATATAATGTTACGGTTTGCCTTGCACAGCATTGAAATATGATCTTCGGTCAGGGCGGTGCCCAGTGGCGCGACCGTTTCTGGAAAACCGTGGCATTGCATTTGGATTGCGTCTATTTGACCCTCGACAACAATGCTGCGATTTGCACGGTGAATTGCATCACGTGCGAAATTAAAACCGAAAAT
>OMAM01000248.1_pt1 | contig 33077 bp, 27 predicted proteins | sample 1644621 | NCBI WGS metagenome assembly OMAM01 (sample SAMEA103958120, study PRJEB25191) | human gut metagenome | biome: human-associated habitat [ENVO:00009003]; feature: intestine environment [ENVO:2100002]; material: feces | place: Germany | collected 2013/2015 | reverse complement strand
ATAAAGGTAGCACTCGGTATATTCATGCAGCAGCAGGTTTTCCAGCCAAGTCATGCCGGGGTCCAGCAGAGCGCCGTACTGGGTCACATGCTGTTCTTCGATCATGCCGATCTCCTGGGCGATGATGCCCTGCTCCTTCTCCACGCTCTCATCGGTGAAGTAGGGGACGGACACGAAGGACAGCAGAATCCGGAGATTGTCGTAAAAATGCTCGGTGCAGTCGAAATAGTAGGCGGTAACGGCGTTGCTGGTGTAGGCGTTGGGCTCGGCCCCGCCACGGGCCAGATCCTGCATGGCGCTGCCATCGGCGGTGTCGAACATCTTGTGCTCCAGATAGTGGGCGATGCCGGCAGGGGTATCCAGCCACTGGCCGTCCAGCTGAAAGCGCATATCCATGCCGCCGTAGCGGGTGGTGAAGAAGGCGAACTTCCGGGCATACCCGGGCTTGGGCACCACGCAGACGGGCAGGCCGTTGGGCAGGGTCTCCCAGATGGCCTTTTCCCCGATGCGGGGGTAGGTAAGGGTTTTCATCAGGCCTCCTCCTTTCCGTGCAGGAAGTATACGGTGTCCAGGGTCACGCTGCCGGCGGCGGCCCGGATGCGCTCCGGCGTCACCTGGTCCAGCAGGCGCTGCATGGTCTCCGGGTCCTCGCTCTGGCCGGTGGCTGCCTGACCCAGGCAGTAATTTTCCAGGGCGCCCTGGGAATCCGACAGGGAGGTCAGGGCGCTGCGCATGGTGCTGCGGGCCCCCTCCAGCTCCCAGGGCTCCCAGTGGCCGTCCCGGATCTCCTGCAATTGGTGAAGGATCTCGTCCAGGGCCCGCTGATAGTCGGCGGTCTCGATGCCGGAGGACACCGTCAGGATGCCCTTGGAGCGGACATAGGTGCTGGAGGCGTAGTAGCACAGGGACAGCTTCTCCCGGACGTTCATAAAGAGCTTGGAATTGCTGGTGCCGCCGAACAGAAGGTTTGCCAGGATCATGGCGGGCACATCGTCGGTGGCGCAGCGGAAGCCCATGGACAGCTTCCCCTGGGTCACGTCCATGGCCTCGTGGATGATGCGGGGCTCCGCCGGGGCGGCCACGGCACGGGGCGGCTCCGGGTCCAGGCCCGCGCCCCGGGGCAGGGCGGCGAAGGCCTCCAGCAGGGCGTCCTCCACCCGTGAGATGGGGGCGCTGCCGCAGTAGAACAGCTCCAGCCGGGAGGCGGCCATCATCTGCCGGCTGTAGGCATGGAGCTTCTGGTTGTTGATGGCGGCGGCGGTGGCCTCGTCGCCCAGACGGCTGACGCCGTAGGGCTCATAGCGGCACATCTCCTGCAAAAGCCGCAGGTCCGCCCAGTCCCGCTTATCGTTGCGGATGGAGCGGATGCTGTCCAGCAGGTTGGCCCGCTCGCTGTCTACATATTCCGCCAGATACCGGCCGCTGCGGGTGACGGGGTCCAGCAGCAGCTCCCCCAGCAGGGCGGCGGTGGGCTCCAGCAGCTTTTCTCCCTGGGGGGCGAAGCTGTCGTCCATTACCGAGGCCACAAAGCCGATGCACTGGCACTCCGCCCGCTTGCGGATGGTGGGGTTGATCTGGGCCCCATAGAGCTGGTCCATGGCGGCGGACAGCTGCTCGATGTCCGGGCAGCTCATGGTGCCCCGCTGGAGCACCAGCGGCAGCAGCGCCCCATAGGACGCCGTTTCCCGGCGCAGGGGGGTGATGAACTGGGCGGACAGGCAGCTGGTTTTGAACTTTTTGGCAGGCAGATAGGTGAGATATACCCGGTCCATGATCTCGCGGCGGGTCTTCTCCATATGCGGCACCTCCAGGATACAATAATACATTATTATATCGCAGGCGGCGGGAAATGAAAAGGGCTTTTCCATAAAATAAGGCTCCCGGCCGGTTGGCCGGGAGCCTTGATAAATTTAAGGGGAATCAGGCCACGCGCTTGCCCTTATAGCGGGACTTGACAGCCATGGCAATCAGCCCGCAGCCGCACAGACCGGCCAGGGTGGACCACAGGGCCGTGCCCATGTCGCCGGTTTTGGGACTGTTGCTGCCAGCGTTGCCAGTGTTGCCAGAGTTACCGGTGTTGCCAGAGTTACCGGTGTTGCCGGTGTTGCCGGTATTGCCGGTATTGCCGGTATTGCCGGAGTCGCCGCCCTGACCGGGCTGACCGGGCTGACCGGGCTGACTGGGCTGACTGGGCTGGCCGCTTCCTCCGGCGTCACCGCCGGAGCCGCTGCCGGTTTGCTGATAGCCGCAGACGGAGCAGACGCCATCCACGAAGGTGTGGGCGCCGAAGCCGTCCTTCTGGCTGTTGTCAGTGACGGTGCAACCGTCAGCCAGGCAGTCATGCCAGTGATTCTCGCCGTCGGAGGACCAGGTATCGGACCACTGATGCGTATGCTCCTTCACCAGGGGCTTGTCCTCGGCGCTGTACATGCGCCACAGCTGGGTGCCGTAGAAGGGATTGGCGGTGCCCATATACACGCCGTTCTCGGTGGAGCAGATAGTGCGCAGGCCGTGGTTGGAGCCGTCGCCGAAGCCATCCCGGGTGATGGCGTCGAAGTTCACGCCGTCCTTGGACACCAGCAGGTCAAAGCCGTTCTCGCTCTGCTGGGCATAGTAGTTGCAGCCGAAGTAGTACACAAAGTTGTGGATCGTGTCGTCATACACAGCCTTGTCCAGGGCCTCGAAGATCGCCTTCACGGCGCTTTGCAGGTCATCCTTCAGGCCCTGGGTGTCGGCGCTGCACATAGCCACGCCGGTGACCTGGGCGTATTCCTGGGCAAAGCTTGCGCTGTCCAGCTTCACGCCCAGCAGGTCGAACACCTTCTGCTTGAAGGCCTCATACTCCTCCAGCATGTTCCGGTAATTGGGCACGGGGTTCTTGTCGGCGGACATATCCGTGGCAAAGCCTGCCAGCATCTGATACAGATGGGCGGTATACTTGGTAAACAGGACCTTGTCCAGGAACCAGGTCAGATACTTGTTGTCGTGCTGCTGCAGAACCTCCAGCACGGCGTCCTTCAGCATATCGGCCCGGCCACTGATGTCGGCATAGTCCATATTGGCCACCTGACCGTCGGTGATCTGGGTGAAATGATAGGTCAGAGTAGAGGTGTCATAGGTGCCGATGTACAGCTCACCGTTGTGCTCGCCGTAGCGCCAGATATACTGGTTGGAGTTGTTGCCCAGACCCGCGCCCAGGTTGCCGATGGGGCCGTCGGGGAAATAGGGGTTGTCGTCCTTACCGGCCACCTGCTGGAAGTTGCCGTCGGCGTCCATGCGGTACAGATAGATGGAGTGGTCCAGATCGTTGTACAGCAGCTCGAAGTTGCCGGAGGCGGGGATCTCCGCCAGGTCCAGCATGGGATCGTTGTAGGTGCCCAGGTACAGATAGCCGTTGTACACCCACATGTTGCAGCTCATGGAGTAGTTGATGCCCAGGCCGAAGTCGTAGCCGCTGGTGCCGTGGTCACCGATGACCTGGGTCCAGGTGAAGCTGCCGTCCTCATGCTTGTCGCCGCGATACATGGCGAAGCCCTGCTTGTTGATGTGGCCGTCGATGGACTTATCGGTGACCATGGTGACATACATGGAGCCGTTATACTCGATGATGTCCCAGATACCGCCGCCGTTGAGGCCGTCGGTCTGCATCACGGCGGGCAGGCCGTCAAAGTCGTCCTGATCTGCCACACGCCGCCAGGAGCTCAGACCCGCGGTGGGATCGGAGCTGGCCACGATGATGCCGCCGGGGGTACCCTTGCCGTCGTAGTTGTCCGTGGCCAGGCACATATAGATCTCGTCGTCAAACACCAGCAGGCCGTGAACGCCGTTGGACACGCCCCGGGTGTAGTTGATGTTGTGATAAGCGATGGAGCACTCGTTGGTCTCGGGGTCCACCTCGATGAGGGTGGCCGTGGGGCTGCCCATACCGGCGAAATAGATCTTGCCCTTGAATTCAAAGGCCATGCGATAGCCGGACAGATAGTTCACGCCCTTGAGATAAGGGGGATAGCCGGGGAAGATGTCGGGGTAATCCTTCAGGATGTCCCGCTCCCGGAAGATCACCTGGGCCTCGCCGGTGTAGCGGTTCACAGCCATGATCACGGGGGTCCACTGGGACATGGGGGTTTCATCGAAGGTGTCCGTGCCGAACATGACCTTCACAAAATCTGCCGCGGCCCGGCTGGTGTCCACGTTCTGGTCCAGCTTGCCCTCCTTCTTCATGGCGTCCAGGGACGTCTTGACGTTGTTGTGATAGATGTAGTAGGTGGAGTTGTAGCAGGTGCCGATGTAAACGTAGTCACCGGCCTCGGCCATGGACCAGGAGTAGCTCTGGCCCCGGTCCTGCAGATCGCCGGTCAGGATGCCGTCCACCTCTCCGGCGCCCAGCGTGGGGTGGGAGACCTTGTCGATGGTGTAGCCGCCCTTGGAGTAAACACCCTGCTCCAGGGGCTCGTAGCTGATGGTGTCGTCGTCATTGCGGACGACGGCTGCCAGTGCGCCGTTGACCAGGCTGACCGTCATAACCAGGGCCAGCAGAACAGCGGTGCAGGCTTTGAACGCTTTGTGCATGTTATCCTGCTCCTTAAAAAACAATTTGTCTGTCCTTGCACGAAGAACAATTTATCCATAATATGTGCGCCAACAGGCACACAGTAATTTAACATAGTTTCCATGCTTTTACAATAGATAAAAACTGAAAATGCAATAATTTTTTCTTATATCAGAAAAAAGAACAGGCAATGACGGCGTTTTTTGCAGAGTTTTCCTATAAAGGCATCGAAATGCGGAAAATTTTGACCAAAGGCGGTTGCCAAAGGGCGGCAAGGGGTGGTAAAATAAATGTATCCTATTCCAACCGGCGGCGGCCACTCCACTTTTTGGCCCCCTGCCGGAAAAACAAAGGAGGAACCAGGTCCCGCTGAGACTGGCGGTGCGGCAGTGTGGAGACCTGCCGTAAGGCGCTGCGGCTTCGCCGGGCGCGAGACCGTTCCATGCGGAGGCAGAACGGTTACAGTCTGTATATTATGGCAGAGGTCATTCTGAAAAACCTCAAGAAGGTGTACCCCAACGCGGAGAGCAAGAAGGCCAAAAAGGGCGAGCCCCAGAAAAAGGGCAATCTGCAGATCACCGACGAGGGCGTGGTGGCGGTGCAGGATTTCAACCTGCACATTGCGGACAAGGAGTTCATCGTGCTGGTGGGCCCCTCCGGCTGCGGCAAGTCCACCACCCTGCGGATGATTGCCGGTCTGGAGGACATCTCCGGCGGCGAGCTGTACATCGGCGGCAAGCTGATGAACGACGTGGAGCCCAAGGACCGGGACATCGCTATGGTGTTCCAGAGCTACGCCCTGTATCCCCACATGACCGTGTATGAAAACATGGCCTTCTCCCTGAAGCTGAAGAAGCTGCCCAAGGACGAGATCGACAAGAAGGTCCGTGAGGCCGCCGAAATTCTGGATATCACCCAGTATCTGGACCGCAAGCCCAAGGCTCTGTCCGGCGGCCAGCGGCAGCGCGTGGCCATTGGCCGGGCCATCGTCCGGGACCCCGCCGTGTTCCTGATGGACGAGCCCCTGTCCAACCTGGACGCCAAGCTCCGCAACCAGATGCGGGCTGAGATCATCAAGCTGCGGGAGCGCATTGACACCACGTTTATCTACGTCACCCATGACCAGACCGAGGCCATGACCCTGGGCGACCGGATCGTCATCATGAAGGACGGCTTCATCCAGCAGATCGGCACCCCCCAGGAGGTGTTCGACCACCCGGCCAACCTGTTTGTGGCGGGCTTCATCGGCATGCCCCAGATGAACTTCTTTGACGCGAAGCTGACCCGGCAGAACGGCAGATACGCCGTCACCGTAGGCGGCGTCACCGTGGAGCTGTCCGACGAGAAGCAGCAGCGCCTGGCCGAGCACAACGTGGCGGAGCAGGACGTGACCCTGGGCGTGCGCCCGGACCACCTGATGCTCTGCGCCGACGGCATCAAGGGCACCGTGGACGTGTCCGAGATGATGGGCTCCTCCGTGCACCTGCATGTGGCGGCCGAGGGCAAGGACGTGATCGTCATCGTACCCACCAACGGCGCCGCCGCCCACTTCCCCATGGGCAGCGAGGTGAACATGATCTTCGGCGGCAACGTGGCCCACGTTTTCGACAAGGAGACCGGAAAGAACCTGGAGTGGTAAGGGTATAACGCATATAAGATAGGCCTCCGGCATCGCCGGGGGCCTTTTTATGCAAAAAAGGCTTTCTATTTGGGGGCTTTTCCTGTATAATATATGTTTGCGGGCCTTTTGACAGGCCGTTAAGAAGGGAGAAACCCATGAAACGATATCGCGTGCAGGCCCTGTGCCTGCTGCTGGCGGCGGCGCTGGCCCTGACCGGGTGCGCCGCCCGCCGGGGGGAGGAGGACACCGGCAAATTGCAGGTGGTGTGCACCCTGTTCCCCTATTACGACTTCGTCCGGGCCATTGGCGGCGACCGGGTGGAGCCATACCTGCTGGTAACGGCGGGCCGTGAGGCCCACAGCTTCGAGCCAACGCCCCTGGATGTGATCCGCATTTCCCAGGCGGACGTGTTCATCTGCAACGGCGGCGAAAGCGAGACCTGGGTGGACGACATCCTGGACGCCGCCGGGGAGAGCATCGGCTCCGTGGTGCACATGATGGACCACGCCCACGTCCTGGGGGAGGAGTTCTCCGAGGGGATGCAGGGCGGTCACGATCACGACGAACACGACCATGACGAGCATGACGGCCACGACCACGACGGCCATGAGGAGGAGATTGAGTACGACGAGCACATCTGGACCTCCCCCCGCATCGCCATGGACCTGTGCCGGGTCATCGCCGACACCCTGGCCCAGGCGGACCCCGCCCACGCCCAGGAGTATCAGGACCGGCTCACGGCCTATCTCCGGGAGCTGACGGACCTGGACCGGGCCTTCCGGGACACGGTGGAGGCCGGGCAGCGGCATCTGCTGGTGTTCGGTGACCGGTTCCCGCTGCTGTATTTCTGCCGGGAGTACGGCCTGGACTACCGGGCGGCCTTCCACGGCTGCTCCGGGGACACGGAGCCCTCCCTGGCCACGCTGAAATATCTCATCGACAAGGTGAATCAGGAGGACATCCCGGTGGTGTACACCATCGAGCTCAGCAGCCAAAAGGTGGCCAACGCCATCGCCGAGACCACCGGGGCCCGGGTGCTGACCTTTCATTCCTGCCAGACCCTGACCCGGCAGGAGTTCGACGGGGGCGAGACGTATCTGTCCCTGATGTGGAAAAATGTGGACGTACTGAAGGAGGGGTTGGCATGAGCGAACAGAAGGTGCTCATAGACTGCCGTGACGCGGCCCTGGGCTACGAGGGCCGCCCCATCTGGGAGCATCTGACCTTTCAGGTGCGCCGGGGGGATTATCTGTGCATCGTGGGGGACAACGGCTCCGGCAAGTCCACCCTGCTCAAGAGCATGCTGGGCCTGCTGCGGCCCCTGTCCGGTGAAATTCGCCTGGACGAAAGCCTCCGCCGGGGGGCCATCGGCTACCTGCCCCAGCAGACCCGGGCCCAGAAGGACTTTCCCGCCACCGTCAGCGAGGTGGTGCTGTCCGGCTTTCTCAGCGCCCGGGGGTGGAAATTCTTCTATACCCCGGCCCAGAAGTCCCAGGCCCTGCAGCACATGGGCAAGCTGGGGATCCTGGAGCTGAAGGACAAGTGCTACCGGGAGCTGTCCGGCGGCCAGCAGCAGCGGGTGCTGCTGGCCCGGGCCCTGTGCGCGGCAGGGGACCTGCTGGTGCTGGACGAACCGGTGACGGGCCTGGACCCCGCCGCCGCCGACGACCTGTACCGCACCCTGCGGTATCTCAACCGCACCGAGGGCATGGCCGTGGTGATGGTGACCCACGACATTCGCAGCGCCCTGCGGGACGCCGCCGCCATCCTCCACGCCGGGCGGGACCAGTGGTTCCTGGGCACTCCCGGGGAGTATCTGGCCTCCCCCTACGGAAAACGCTTCGGAGGTGACCTGTCATGAGCCTGCTGCTGGAAATGTTTACCTATCCCTTCATCGTCCGGGCCTTTGTGGTGGGCATTTTAGTGTCCCTGTGCGCGGCGCTGCTGGGGGTGCCGCTGGTGCTCAAGCGATATTCCATGATCGGCGACGGATTGAGCCATGTGTCCTTCGGGGCGCTTTCCATTGCCGTGGCCTGCGGATGGGCGCCGCTGCCGGTGTCCATCCCGGTGGTGATCCTGGCGGCTCTGGGCCTGCTGCGGCTGACGGAGCGCAGCCGCATGGGGGCCGACGCCGCCATCGCGGTGGTGTCCGCCTCGTCCCTGGCCGCCGGCGTCATCGTCACCAGCCTCACCACCGGCATGACCACGGATGTGGACAGCTATATGTTCGGCTCCATCCTGGCCATGGACCGGGCGGACGTGGCCCTCAGCGCCGGGCTGTCGGCGGCGGTGCTGCTGCTGTTTGTGCTGTTTTACCACAAGCTGTTTGCCATCACCTTTGACGAGAGCTTCTCCCGGGCCACCGGCGTCCGGGTGGGGCTGTACAACACGTTTCTGTCGGTGCTGACGGCCCTGACCATTGTGCTGGGTATGCGGATGATGGGCGCCATGCTCATCTCCAGCCTGGTGATCTTCCCGGCTCTTTCCGCCATGCGGGTGAAAAAGAGCTTCCGGGGCGTGGTGATCCTGGCGGGCATCCTGGCGGTGGCCTGCTTCTGCCTGGGGCTTACGGCGTCGTACCTGCTGAGCACCCCGGTGGGCGCCACGGTGGTCATCGCGGACCTGGCAGCGTTTCTGATCTGCTGCGTCATCGGGAGAAAATAAACGGACAAAACAATTGCCCCCTCCGGCAAGGCCGGAGGGGGCAGCGCTTTATGGTCTTGTCACAGCCCCCGCAGGGGCCGGCGGTCAGCAGCCGCAGCCGCAGCCGTTGTTGTTGTTATTGCCGCAGCCCCAGCTGCCGCAGTTGCCGCACAGCAGGAACAGGATGATGATGGCGATGATGATCCACCAGCAGCAAGAAGAACCCTGATTGCACATAAATGATAGCCTCCTATGAAGAATGTGGACCCCCCAGCGGGGTCTCATTCCCATAGTATGCCGGGGCCGGGGAAAGGTGCGGTCAGCCGCGGGAAATGCGGTAGCTCAGGGTCAGCAGGGTGTCCACAAAGTGGACGTCCTCGAAGAACACGCCGGGGACCTCCGTGGACAGCTCCACGTTGGTGAAGTTCCAGAAGCCCCGGATGCCCAGGCCGATGAGCCGGTCCGCCAGGGGCTGGGCCACATTCTGGGGCACCGTCAGCACCGCCACATTGGGCCGGTAGCGGGCCACATATTCCGCCAGCTGGTCCATGGGGCGGATGGTGACGCCCCGGATCTGGGTGTCGATCAGCGCGGGGGACACGTCGAAGGCGGAGTCCACCTGGAAGCCCACCTTCTCAAAATCGAAGTTCTGCAGCAGGGCGTGGCCCAGGTGGCCCACGCCGATGATGATGAGCCGGTGGCCGTTGTCGATGCCCAGAATGTGGCCGATCTCGGCCCGCAGCTCCGCCACGTTGTAGCCGTACCCCTGTTGACCGAACTCGCCGAAGCAGCTGAGATCCTGGCGGATCTGGGAGGCGGTGATGTCCATCTTGTCCCCCAGGGAGCTGGAGGAGATGCGCACCACGCCTTTGTTGTACAGGTCATCCAGATACCGGTAATACCGTGGCAGCCGGTGGATGACCGCGTCAGAAATTTTTTGTTTTTTCATAGAATCTTCCTCTTCTTACCGGAACAACCGGCGGTTAATCCCCTCCGCCGGGGACCTCTCCACATAACTGATTGGTATTGTACAACAAACACGGATACTTGTCAACTTTTTTAACAATCTTTTTTGAAATTTTTTCTTTACAACCGCGGGAAAATCTGTTATAATCTCCTGAGTCGGAAGGAAATAGTGGTTATGCGCCCGTAGCTCAGCTGGATAGAGCGTTAGACTCCGACTCTAAAGGCCGCTGGTTCGAATCCAGTCGGGCGTACCACAATATTTTCCCCCTGCTATAGCAGGGGGAAAATATTTTATTCAATTGTTTCCACCGGTAATGGGTTCATGTTTCCCACCCACTGGTGTAAAAACGCGGAAGCTTGGTTTCGATTCAGATTGTCGTGGATTTTTTGGTTGTAGTAATTTCTTAGGCATCTGTAGCAAGACGAGTCGCAATCGCAGTTGTCTACAACGGAAATTGCTTTTGCGAGGACTCGTTGGAATGCTTGCCCGTCCGCTGTCACAATTCTGCGAACATGGCCTGCACCACCAGCGACTGCATCATATAGAACTACAGAAAAGATCATACACCCATCCACAGATGTGTAGAACAAACATCCTTTGATGTCGGTGCGCTCTATCCCCATCTCGCGGGACAATCCCTCTAACAGGGCATAGAGCACTGACAGCATCACATTTATATCTGCCGCCTCTTGTGTCACAAAGGTGATTTTTGCCACATCTGTTTTGAAATCATGCGACAAACGGTATTCTGCCGAGTTGCCCTCTTTATTAACACAACGGTATCCTCTGGAGTTCTTGTGCTCAAGGGGAATTCCGGTTTCGCTTGCATATCCGCAATCAGGACAAACCTTGTAATCAGTCTGGCCAATGACTACGAGAGAGTCGTTTGAAGTAGATTCAATTTGCAAAGCTCGACCGTTTACTTCAAATATTTGCTTGGCGATTAGATTACGATGCGGGTCTCCGATGTAGTAATCGTCTGTCTTAAAATCGTGTTCGGGGCGGTGCATAGGAACAGGTCTGGCTTCTTTTTCTGCACAGAACCCCATGCGCGGTTCCAACGTTTTTCTCCAAGACAGGCGTTTGATGGGTGTATGGCAGGAAACGCATTCGCGACCGCCGCCAGCAACAGGATCTTTAGTGAAGTTTGGCTGGCCGCAAGTAGGACACTTGGGGCAGTAGAAGCCTTTCTCCCATGCGGCATCCGCATTTTTGCCCGGCATTTTGCGAATATAACGGCTGACATACATTTTTCCATCTGCCACGACCTCTGCACCGGGGGCGTACTCTGCGATGGCCATTTGTAGGTCTCTGGCTAATTGCAAAGCCCTTCCGTGTCCTACGGCATTGATGTCCGGAATCAACTCAACGGTATCCACGGGGAAACCGTACTTGGGAAGTACATTATTTCGAACCAAAAAACCGATAAGACTCTTTTTCCCAGCGTTGTCATCCTTGCTGCACCTGAAATTTCTAAGGGTGCGGCTCCAGACACCGGCAGCTTCATCGTCGTGCCTGCGGCGGCAAGCCAACAGTTCTTTTTCCATTTCCGCTACTGTTCCGCGGAAATCCTGTACGGCGATTTCAAGAACACCATTCTCTCCGCAAAGTCGATTTATCCAACCGAAATCAGCAATCCCAAGTCGCTGATGCATTTTTGTTGGAATCGAGCGCAGTAAGAGTTGTCGGAGATTTTCCGGCTGTGTATTCAAGTACTCCTTCAGCAGCTCATAGCCGCCTTCATTCAACAAGACAGTTTGGTTATCACCTGCATAGACTTCCTTATGCTGTGCGAAGAAGGAACTCAGAGCTACAGCAAAAATATGGCGATTTAGTATCTTTTCGTTCTCAATTTCGAAAATTGGGGCTTTGATCTTTCCGCTGATCATGGCCGTCGGGTCGTCATAATATGTAAAGTCGTGAGAGGATAATTTCGCATAGGTCATAACAAATGCCGCAGAATGCTTTGCTCGACCGGCACGGCCTGCCCTCTGCACATAATTGGATGGGCTGGGCGGGACATCACGCATATACACGGTTTCCAGACTGCCCACATCAACACCCATTTCGAAAGTCGTAGAGCAGCTGAGCGCATTGATCTTCTTTTGTACGAAGGCTTCTTGATACCGTGTTTGCTGATCCTTTGCAAGTTGCGCCGTATGCTCCTTGATATATAACGGTTCAGAGTGACTGCTGCTATAAAGACGGGCGTAGTGGTTCATGGCAGAATCCTTTAGAGGATCACAGGGTTCCAACATTCCTGCGCATTTTACGGAAGCACAATGTTTTTTTACGTTATACGGTGTGACCCGACCACATTTCTTGCAACGGTAAAATTTCGCGCCCTCCGTTCCGCCGATGCAAATATCAAAATCGTTCGCATCGAGTACAAATTCCTCCGTTTCCGCTTTGAACACATTAGTCCAATAATCTTCCAAAATGGCGTCCGCTTCATCATCGGAAATACCCAATGCCCGCGTCAGCCGCACGAGTCGACTGTTGGGATAATAATTCCCGTTGGGACGCTTTCGACCACGCCACCCGGAGATCCAGCTTTGCTTTGCGGAGTCTCCTGTACGCAGCAATACCAACTTCTTTGCCGAGGGCGTAAAGAAAATATACTCGCGTTCAGCGGCTGTCAGCGTATACTCCTTTCCTGCATCGATGGCACCGGAGAATACTGCGTCCTGTGTCAGAAGTTCGAGCAGGGCAATGGCGTCCTGTGGTGAGAGGTTATACGGGTCGCCCTGAAACGCCGTAGCTACCTGAGCGTTTCGCCTGTATGCAAAAGAAAGTACACCCATTGACACAAGGCTGGTGCCGCGGCGGGCATTGAACATTTCATTCAGAATCGCCACCCACGCATTACTGCGGCTCGCAGCAGATAACTTACCCACATCTTGATTTTCGCCAGCATCCCACTCGGCAAAAGATCTGTTGTTTTCAAAATAGCGGCTGAGTTCATCGACGAATTGAAATACGCTTACTTTTTCTATGCCGCTATTGCGATATTTCTCCGCAATGTGCCAAATACCTCGTCTACGCAAAAATTCATCATAGGAACGCTCCATGTAGGAGGCGAAAAACGCCGCTTCACTTCGGCTGTCAGAGAAGCAAAGAAACTGCCGCATCAGCTTTTTACGTATTTGCTGTGGTTGCGCTGTGCCAGCGAAGATGCTGCGCCGACCAAAATTTTGATTTTCCTTTAGTGCTGATGTTATGGTGACTTCCTCGTTGGGAAGTTGCTCGAAAAGCTCGGTTCCCAATACAGCGGTGGCTGCTTCGCTTCCCAAATAGAAGCGGCGGAACGAACCAAAGCCGCAGGCAGGGCATCTGGCAACATGGTTTTTGTGTTGTTCTATTTTGCGAAGCTTGCGATAGTTGGATTCGCTGTGTTCACATAGTGGCTTAAATTTTGTGTCTGCTTCCGTAGAGATAGCCCCGCAAACCGAGCAAATGACAAAATCGTTTGTGGCGTCATCTGCACAACCTTCCTCGTCAATCAGTACATCTTCTGCGTTGTCCTTAAGGTAGTAGAAGTCGGAAGGGTCGTCCAGCCCCTTCCGCGCTGATGGGCGTAAAGCTCCGCCTTCTTCTCTGCCGACAATAGCCATTCTTCCACAATCTGTGCAGACAGCGGCCTCGAATACCGCGGCATCGGTTTTGCTGTTTTCGCTTGTAAACGAGTGCTTACGATGTAAAAACAGGTGCTTCGGAGAAGCGAGTGTGATATATGCCCCCTCTAAGGCTCGCACAAAAAAGTGATAGCGGGGTTTGATCAGATTTGCGCCATCTTTTTCGGCGCGAGCACAGACTGCAATGAAGGATATGACCTGTTCATTTGTCATAGGGCATATTTCGGACAGGGCCTGACGTAGCTGTGCGACCGTAACTGGCTGGTGTGCGACCTTCCGAAGCAAAGCAAACAGCCGGGAATGCAAGAAAAGCGCATAGAGCTTTTCGCCCTCGCTCCCTCCCGGAGCGAAGTCAGCGTGATAGCGGGCTAACACGGAGGAAATATCAGGACTTTTTTGCAGTTCCTCAAAAAGTGCTGGTGCAAAGTCCAAAAAATCTTCCATGGCAGGTCGCTTTTCTGTGGAACGAATAATTCCAGAGCGTTGGAATGCAACACCACATAGCTTTTCAGCAAAGCTCAGGATATCACCATCTGCATCAGGCCCACCAAGTGTTGCACTTGTCAGAATATATTGAACGCTATCGGGCTCGCTGATCCTCGCCCGGAGTCGGCGCATCAGCAGGGAGGTCTCCATGCCTGTTGCACCTTTGTAGATGTGTGCTTCGTCCAAAACAATAAACTTTAACTTGGCACCGGAGAATACTGCGTCATCTTTTGGCCGTAGCATCATGTATTCCAGCATGGAATAGTTGGTGATAAGAATGTGGGGTGGTTTTTCCTGCATGACCTCACGGGAGATGATTTCATTGGGAGCAGGGTCTATCGGTTCCCCGGCTTCATCGTGGTAGGTGCGGTGGTACTCCGCCAGCGCCTTGGACTGTGTATGCTCGGTATTGCCATTGTAAACACCGTAGCATATTTGAGGGTAATCCTTGAAAAGAGCGCGCATACGTTTCATCTGGTCATTGGCCAGCGCGTTCATCGGATAGATGATGATCGCACGGACACCGGCGTATAGAGTTCCGGCTTCCTGCTCTCGCAATAGATGATTGATAATGGGCAGCAAAAAACTCTCCGTTTTACCAGAACCTGTTCCCGTCGTAACGACCAGATTTTCCCCTTTGTCCGCTTTCAGCATGGCAGTTTCCTGATGCTGATAAAGAGGTCTGTCCAGCTTTAGCTCACGCTCTTTTTCTGCAACAGGCTCCAGGTTTTCAAACAAGATACTTGCTTTTTGCGCTTGGATCAATTCTCGCAATGTATGCCCTGTTTCATAGGAGCCGCCAATATCAAGAAAGGGCCCGCTGGCTACCATACCGTCCGTTTGCAACTCTTTCCGAAATTCTCGCTCATAGTCAGTGTCAGCCATATCAAATGTGGTCGTGATATAATCGATATAACTATCTTTGATTTCCTTAGAAGCCTTGATGGGATCAAACATATTGGTAGCCCTCTCTAATGCTGTACTTGAAATAGTCGGGTGTCTTTAATCGATGATGCTGTTCAGCTTTGCTCATATAAGTGGCCGGATTACGGTTGACTATTGTGGAAAAAACCTTATCAACATATACTGTATCCTCCGTTGTACACCGTAGGATCAGCAAGTGTTCGTTGACAATCCAAACCTTAACAGGGTTGACTAATTCAAAGTCATTTGACGGCTTGGAGTTAAACGGGATGCGTCGCCCTGTACTGCTAATAAAGGATAGCGTTGCCGAATAGCACGGTGCGGGCATTGTTTCACCAGATGCGATAGTGGTCTCTTGGTAGTCCAAATTTGTCAGGATTCCGCATCCGTACTTCATAAGCAACGCTTTCAGGGTCTCTGTCTCAAAATCCCAGTAGAGCGCATCTCCTATAATAAGCTCTTTCCCGTCATAAAGCCATTCGAGTGGATTTCCAACGCAATATGAACCCTTGAAAATAAGTTCATTTATTCCGCCGGAAAACAGGCTTTTCTTTTTTAGGAAAACTTGATAAGAATAGTTTCCCAAGGCGTAGGAACTGGTGTTGGCAAGGGCGGTGCTTTCTGTTGATGTCGCATAAGTGTCGATACTTCCGCCGGGGCGTTGGACTTCGACTTGAAAGGTGCTTTCGGGATCGCCAACATAGTTGCCCTCCGGTTGCCAGTGCAGGGTGCTGTCAATTACTTCGATTGGCGGAGCAGCAAAGGTGGGCTTACAGGCGATGGTGGTAATTTTTCGGTTTATATGATTTCCAGCTATATTCTCCAGAGAAATCCACAGATCATACTCTGCCTGCGGCGCCGTTATCGCACGGAGCGTATTGCCAAGTTCGAAATAGGAAGGACTCACCTCTGGAACAGGGCTTATACCAAGCATGAGCTGTCCACTCCATCCCTCTGGCAACTCCAGCTTTACGAATTCGTCGTGCAGAATGGATTTGTGCCAAATCATACCCGGAATCTTGAATGCATTATGCCCCATCAACGCGCAGTGAACCAAAGGAATGTACAGTTCAAGCTGCCAAGCCATTCCGGAAACGGGGACGATTATACTGTCAGAGGTATCTTCTAAGACCAAGGAATAATGGAACTGCTTGGCGGCAAAGGAAATATTGGCAGTTGCTTGTGATCCGTCTGCATAGTAGATGGGTGCGTTTAAAGTAACATTGAAATCTGCAAGAACTATGTAATTGAATTCATATTTTACCAAGTCAGTAGCAAGGTCGATTATACGGACACAGTGGCAAAGGCCATCATTTTCTGATGGAAATTCCAATTCATTTCCGCCATCACAGAAAGCATCTGCATTGTGACGCACTCCGTCGATGGAGAATTGGTATCGTATGCTTTTTTCTCCCTCGGGGAGAACGATAAAAAGCTGGAAGGGGGCAGGAAAAATATCGAAAGATGTCCCCTGATGGATTACTTGGGCAGAGGCCGCTTTACGCAGGGAGGTATGATGGCGGAACTGTGCCGCAGTTGATGCGCATACGAAGATCTCTCGACCATCGATGGCAGCTGATGACACCTCGTCCAAATTTATGCGATACAGCTGCCCCGGATATGGGTAGCTATATATTCCGTCTGTATCATCGGGAAAGGTTACTTCCTGTAAGTTGCTGGCAAACAAGTAAATTGTTCCACGGTGGGTAGTTCTTTCAGTTCCCGATGCATCCAATAAGATATACTGGCGATATAGCTTTTCAACCGAATTATAGAGAAGCTCTCCGTCATAGTGGATCTCTACCCGTATAGCCGGTGTGTTTGAAAAATCATACGACATTTCTTCAAACGGAATGAAGCGACTTCTTGTTGTTAAGCACAATTCATCCCCAGTGACCGAAAGTTCGGCGTTATAGATACAAAGTTCGCTTTGGTAGATTTTAATAACAGGACGTTGTTGCACTACCTTAGACAAGCGAATTTTAGGTATTGCTACGCCAACAGAGGAATGCTCCATCGTATATTGAGCATAGATGCGGTCTGCCGATGTTGCTATATATTCTGTTTTCCGCTGCCGCTGCTCCCCTTGTGCCTGTACCCGTTCGGTGCTGCTTTTCCTTTGATACCATTCGACGAGGATGGTGTCCCAATAATTTCGGTCGGGATCAATTAGGTCGGTGTTTTCATTCCGGAGAATCGCGTCCATCTTTTTTACGATGGAGTCACAGAGAACTGCCATATATCCGGGACGTTCCTTAAACAATGTCTGCAAACCGGAGAATATGGCATCTGCCCTTAATTGCAGTTCATCATTCTTGGCAACGCGGGAATCCCAACGCGCACGCATGCCTTTCGTAAATACTTTGTAGCTGATATCCTCCGTTACATATTGGAAATCTAAGTTTTTCACATAAAAATCAAATAGAATGGAGTAGAGAGATTCTATGCTTTGCTTTGGTGCCAGAGCATGGAGTAGCAGAGAGGTGTAATATCGCTGCGTTCCCTCAGGTGCGAAAAAACGCTTGTAGTGTGCCAGTGTACCTTTGATTGCACCTCTGAAATAATTATATAATCTATTGGCTGCGGCCTCAGAATTTTCCGGATTAAATCCGTATTGAAGGAAAATATAATTCCAAAGAGACCCGGAAGTCTCCTCATCTGCTAATTCTGAGGACCAACCCTTCAACAGGTTTATTGTTTCAAGTACGAGTACAGCGTCCTCTCTTACGGAAGTGCGTCCTCCATCTATCAACACTTTCTTGACGGTTTCGCTTGCGGATTGATAGAGCAGTGCGTCTTCCGCATCGGTCAACTGGTACTCTCCGGCTAACGGATAGGCTCGAAACACATAGTCGGCCAGTGCAAAAGCTGTATAATCGGTAGACAGTCCGCATTTATCTACGTTGTGCATATCGGGTTCGACATACCCTGTTTCTTTCCAGATAAAGCCTCTATCAGTAAGCCATTGAACAGATGATACGCCAGTGCCTCTTGCGTATCTGCGGATTTCCACAAACAACGACAAATATACGCTAAGGCGAGCTTGTTCAGCAAATATCACCTTCTCCGGGAATGCCTTGTTCAATCGGTTCAGAAACTCTGCTTCGCTCATGCGCATAATATCTACCCACCTTACACATTAATCAAAGCACGAATGGGAGTTGTAATGTGTGGTATTTTATCAATTATAGCATAAAGATGTAACAATCTCAACCATGCAGTTTTGTGAGCTTCGATATATGTGTGCGGATGTGTGATTCAAATCTCCAAGATTTCCTGCAATCCCGCGCTGGCGGCCTTTTTGTTCTTGTCGAAGGCGTGGGTGTAGATATCCAGCGTGGTGGAGGGCTGGCTGTGGCCGAGGATGCCCGCCACCGTGGCCACATCCGTGCCGCCCGCGATCATCAGACTGGCGGCGGTGTGCCGGAGGGAATGGACGTTCAGCTCCTGCGGCAAGCAGTTCTTCTTGAGGATCAGCTTGAAGCGGTAGGTAAAGGTGGTGGGCGTCATGGGCAGCTGCGCTCCCTGACGGCGGAACAGGAAGTCATCAGCGGTCAGCTGCCGCTGGTCATAGGTTTCGGTGATATACCGGCATTCTTTTTGGTACTCCCGCAGGAGACTTTCCATTTCGGATGAGAAGTACACATAGCGGTCACCTGCACGGGTCTTGGGTTCCTTAACGAAGATTTCTTCGTCCGGCACCTTGACCGCGTTGCGGCAGATGTGGATGGAACGCTGCTCCCAATCAATGTCGCACCATTTCAATCCGCAGCACTCGCCCCGCCGCATCCCCGTGGCGATGATGAGCTTGAAGTAGGTTTCGTACTTAATGCTCTCGCTCTCCAGCGCGGCGATGATCTTCTGCGCCGTTTCCTCGTCCGCGATTTTCTTTTCACACTTGCGCCCGGCGTAGCGGTAGGTGCGCCAAGCCGGGTTATGCGAAAGAAAGCCACCCTCCACGGCATCAGAGAGGATGCTGCACAGCGTAGCGTGCACGCCCTCAATGGTGTACTCAGAGAGTGGCTTTTTTGTGTCGGGACGGATGACTTTTCGCAGTTCTGCGTAGAAATTCCGGAAGTGCTCCGGCCGCAGCTCGGTGAGCTTGTAGTGACCCAGCGCCGGGAGGATACGCTCGATGTCCTGCCGGTCGCGGCGGATGGTGGACTTCGCCAGCTTGCCGGGAGCGATGTCCGTCAGCCACAGGTCGATGTATTTTGCCAGCGTGAGTTGCTGGACGGGCTGCGGCGTGTGGCGGCAGTCCCGCTCGAACAGGACTGCCTGCTCGTTGAGCCATTTTTCCACCTGCCTGGGCGTCAGCTCCTCCGGAGGATGGACGGTTTTCTGCCGGGGGTTGATGCGCTTGCCGTTGTAGTCATAGCCCATGGAGACCACGATGAGATAGCTGCTGCCGCGCTTGCGGATGCTTGCCATAAAAATGACCTCTCTTTCATTTATTCTCAGTACAGTTGAGGCTTATTTTGCAAGCACAACATACCGCAAGCGCGGCGGTAAAGCTATTACAATTTTCTTGGGAAAATGAATTTCTACGAAAGCAACAATCATGCGCTGCGCTGCTTCGGAGAACAGGCGGCGAGATTGAAGATCTGCTCGCCGTCCGGGCGGAGCATGGTGAGCATGGAGTCTGCCGCCTGCTCCTTCTGCGCCTGCTGGGGGTGGCAGTAGGTACGCTCCAGAAAGCCGGTATCCGCATGACCCACGAGGTCTGCCACCGTCTGTTTGTCCACGCCGCAGTGCAGCAGCGATGTCACGAAGTAGTGGCGCAGGGTGTGCAGATGGTACTCCCGCGGAAAGCCGATGGCGGCATAGATCTTCCGCAGCCGCTTGGTGAAGGTGTCCGGGTGGACGAGCTGCCCCTGCTCGTCGGTGAAGAGATAGGGACTAAGCCTGCGGCGCTGCTTGTCCGCCTCCATCTGCTTGCGGCGCTTGTAGGCGAGGAGGATGCCCCGCAGGTCAGAGGAGAGGTAGACTTCACGGCTCTTGCCGTTTTTTGTGGAGCCCTCCACAATGCCCTTGCCGGGAACGCTGCTGCGGGAGCGGCTGACAGTGAGCAGCAGACCGTTTTGCGTAGTGGCGAAGTCCGACCATTGCAGAGCGCACAGCTCACCCCGGCGGCAGCCGGTGTACATGGAGAGCAGATAGAACAGGCGGTAGTGCCGCGGTTCCCTTGCCAGCGCGTCCAGCAGCTTTTCCACCTCGCCTCGCGTGGGAATGCGCTGCACCGTGCGCTGCGGTGTGGGCAGGTCTAACATCCGCGCGGGATTTTTTTCAATGATCTCGTTGCGCTTGGCGTCGCTGAGCACGGCGGAAACCACGGAGAGGTACCGCTGCGCGGTGGATTCGTTGATGAGCTTTCCGTGGTGCTTGCGCTTACGCAGTACGGAGAGCATATTTTCCAGTGCCATTGGCCGGAGCTTGTTGAGACGGATGCCGCCGATCATAGGATAGACTACCTCCAGCATCCGCCGGTATGCAGCGATGGTGCTGGGGGCGTATTTCGTCTGCCGCTTCAGCCAGCGGGAGGCGAATTCCTCAAAGGTCATCTCGCCATCCTCGGCGTAGCCGGTCTTGAAGCTGCGCTCCAGCTCCTCGGCAGCGTGGGCGACATATTGCCGAATGCCGCGCTTGGGGACACCGGGCGGGACTTGGATGGTCTTTGCCTTGCTGATTTTTTTGCCGTTGGGCCGGTAGCCGTTGCTGACGGTGATCTTATATCGCCGCTCGTCCAGTTGCTTGATGCTTGCCATTTTTAGAACCCTCCCATGGTTTGCTCATGCTGTTGCTTTTTCTGTTCTTCCTGTGCAGTCTGTTCATCCAATTTTTCTTTCACCGCCAGAGCCGCACCTGCCGCGAGTCCGACCACTGCGCCGAAGTTTTCGGCGGCGATCTTCGCCTCCATGCGCCTCCGCTTTTCCTCGGCGTCTTCATCCTCGTCCAGCAATGTCCCCGCGGCAGCCAGCCCAGCCGCGGCGGGGATCAGGGGAACAGGCTGCGGATCGCCGCCGCGCCATACCACCCCGCCAGTGCCGCCATGCCAAGGATCAGCACCAGCATGATCCACTTGAGGGCAACCAGCAGGCTGAAGTCCGGGAGCCAGTCGATCCACTTGGAGGAATACTTTTCGCTCAGATTCCCAACCCGTTCCAGCAGTTTGTTCATTTCCGTCAGCGATCTCTGCATCTCTGTGAGCGACTTCTGCACCGGCGTCAGGTCGATGCGCGTTTTCAATTCCGGCAACGTATTCCGAATTTCCTCCAGCGCCCAGTTTATTTCGCCCACCTGCTTTGCCAGCTTGTTCATTGTCTGCGGCAGATCGCACTGGATCACGATGGGCTGCATCATCTGCGGCGGTGCATTTGCCAATGCGCTGCTCGGCTGATTCATCCGCTTCAATTCCTCCATCGGTTTCCGCTGCTCGACGGAGTTTTCTCTTGACGAGCTCTGCCCGTATTCTGAATTCATGCTCCATGACCTCCTTGCAATACTTTTCTTCGTGTAGTTTGCTGTCGCGGCACTTTAGTCCGTCCGGTGTGGTGTAGGTGATGTATTTGCGCCCGCTCTCCCAGCGGACGGCGTAGCCCTCGGACTCCATCAGCGAAACGAAAGCGTCCTTGTCGGCGGCGTATTTCATGCACTCGTCGATGGTGTTCATGAGCCGAAGCTTCCAACTCTGTCCCTTCAGCGCCGTATGATATTCCGCGCCGCCCATGCCGCGGGCCTGCTGCGTTGGCGCGTCAAAGACCGGCAGCCCCATCTCCTGACAGATCGCGTCGTTGCGCCGCATCAGCTCCTGCAGTTGTTCCTTCGCCATGTGCAGCTTTTTGCCGGTTTCAAAGTTGACGGAGTTGATGACGCAGTGGGAGTGGATGTGCTCCCGGTCAACATGGGTGCAGACCAGCACCTCACAGCCGTCGAAGTATTCCGCCAGCCGCCGCGCGGCTTCGTGGGCCTGCCGGGGATCGACCGCCGCGCCCTTCGGAAAGCTCTGTACCATGTGATAGAACATCACGCCGCCGTCCTTGTGATAGAGCAGCTTCGTGTTCAGGAAATCGTCGTAGACGCTCTGCGGCTGGCAGTTGATGCCGCTGACGAGCGGCCCGCCCTCCCATGCGGTTTTCTTTTCCTGCATGACGTAGAGCATCACGCCGCGCATGGCGGCGCGGGACTGTGTGCCCCGCTTGTAGTTCACAAAATGTACGATGGCCATACGGCTCACCGACCTTCCATGACTGACCGCAACGCGGCGCTGACCTCGGACAGCTCACCGGCAGCTTTTTCCAGACCGATGACCTGCACCTTGCCCATGTTGGCGAGGACGGTGAGGCGGTTGATGTTGCTGCCGATGCCCTTGAGCTGGCGGAGCAGTTCCTTTTGCTCGTCGATGAAAACGATCCGCTTTCCGAGACAGCAGGCAGTGACGTAGTCGCTCATGGACATGTGGGCCTTCGCCGCCAGTGCCCTGATCTTCTCGCGGTCAGCGGACGCCATGCGCGTGCTGAATTTGATATCTTTTTTCATGTTTTTCTCCAATCGTAGCTAAAAGTGGGTGTGGGCTTCTGCCCGAAAATGGGGGGCGGGGCTTTGCCTCGCCCAGTGCATTTGGCAAGGCAGCGGCTTCGCCGCAGACCAGACAAATGCAATGCTGGCCGTCGTCCGAGCGGACGACGAATCCCGCGTCCCGCGCCGTGTGCGGTAAACAGCTCTCGGCGTGTACACACACCACCCCAGCCTTTAACCGCGCACACAGCGGCTCACACGCCGAAACACGGCGGGTTCTCAGGGTCGATGGTGACGATGTTTCCGGCAGCGGGATCATCGACACCATCGACCCTTTTCAGGCAGATCAGACGGTCGCCGTTGCTCTTGCGGAAGGACACCGTAATGCCGTTTCGCCTTAGAGCGTCAACGCTTTTGCGGATTCGATGGGAGAAGCTGTTGGGGGTCAGTCCCTCCGCACCGGCAGGGTCGATCTTTTCCAACAGCACCTTGGCAGGGGCGCTGATCTCCGGCTGCTGGCGCAGCAATTCAGAGAGAAGAAAAAGAATTCTCTCGTTGGGCTGCTCTTTCTGTTCGCAGTCATCTGACAGCAGTTTCCAGACATGATCCTCGCCATCGAACTCCAGTGCCAGTTCCCGGTAGGGGATGTCCCGTCCGGTGCAGTAGAGCGTGGCTGTGTTCTCTCTGCGCTTACTCTTGCGGAGGACAAAGTTGCTGTCGGTGGCGCCGCTGAGTCCGGTGGTGCCGGAGATCATGTTCATGGGATCATCGTCATTCATCTTCCGCAGATGATGCACCAGCAGAATGGCGATGCGGTACTTGTCCGCCAGCGCTTTCAGAACGCCGATATCCCGGTAGTCGCTGGCATAGGGGGTTCGCGTCATTGCCTACGGTGCGGATACGCTGGAGCGTGTCGATGACGATGAGCCTGGTCTGCGGATGCTCCTTCAAAAATTGCTCAATCTGTTCCACCAGCCCGTTGTGGAGCTGCTGGGACATGACGGCGAAGTGCAGCGTGGGCGGCGCGTCCTCCGTGAGATCAAAGAGGCGGCTCTGGATACGCTGGAAGCTGTCCTCCAGGCAGAGGTACAGCACCTCGCATGGCCGCGTGGCGAACGTCCAGAGCGGTTTGCCCTGCGTGGCGCAGAGACACAGCCACAGCGCCAGCCACGATTTGCCGATCTTCGGCGCGCCTGCCAGCAGGTGCAGTCCCTGCGGGAGCAGATCGTCGACCACGAAGGAGACCGGTTCGTAGGCGGTGCTTTGCAGCGTGTCCGCGTCAATGGTTTGCAGTCGTTTGATTTGAGACATAAAAAACCTCCGGATAAAAAGATAAGGGCAGAGACCTCGCTGCAGTCGAGGCTCTAACCCTTTCACTTGATTATTCTGCATTTTTTGATAGAATGAGAATATCGCAGGACAGCTGTAAAACGGATATGGGACAGGAGGGCAATGCTATGCCGCTGGGAATACAGCAGAACAACGATTTCACGCAGTTCACAATGGATGTCTGGAATGACAAGATCTTTTATCAGGAGCAGGAGTTCCCGGCGGGATTCATGGCGATGTCCATTCTGAACATTCCCGAAGAAAAACTGCCGGAGCTGATACAGGCCGGCGGCGCACCGACCTTCCTGTTTCCTGTGGTGGTACAGGGCAGCGATGAGGAGGCTGCGGCGGTATTCCCGCAGCTGCGGGAACGGATATTGTATCTGACCGAACTGCTTTGGAAGTATCCGCCCTTTTGCTACAATGACTACGAGAAGGAAATGCGCCGGATCAATATCCTGTTTGACGAAAGAAACCTCCTGCAAATACGGACGCCCAATTCGGAGCTCCAGACAGAGTTTCTGAGATTCTGCGTCGGGATCATACGCATCCCTATCGCCATGTATCACTTCTATGCAGCGGGGCGGTTCTTTGAGCTGGATTATCTGCGGCGGCTGAAAAAACGGAACGAAACGCATTTTGCCGTGGCCGCGCATGACTGCTTCAACAGCGAGCAGTTTTGGGATGAGATGCGGAGTTTGCAGAGCCTGGATATGGAGCCGTTCACGGTCTACCCGGAGCTGTCCTCCACCTATGTGTTTGCCCGAAGTCCTAAAAACGAAAAAGAAATGGTGTTTGTGGAACGGGTATCTTTCCTGCGGCTCACAGATTTTTATACCTACGATCTTTTGAACGGATTGCACCACGGCCACGCGCCCAGCCAGTGCCAAGGCTGCGGAAGATACTTTCTGACCACCAACGGTCACATCCCTAAATACTGTGACGGCATCGCGCCGCAGGACAGCCGCTATACCTGTCGGCAGTACGGCGCGATGATGCACCAGAAGGAGCAGAACAAACAACACCCGGTCTACCGCTTGTTCGCCACCCGCACCGGAACGATCCGCAAGCATCACCAGAGAGGGAAGATCTCCGATGACCTACGGCGAGAGGCACTGTATCTGGCGGAGAGTTATCGGGATAAGGCGCTGATGGATAATGACTATGCCGCTGACGGATATGCGCGGGACATGGAATTGGAACACATTTACGCGGAGGCGGAAAAGCGGCTGAAATGAGGAAGGGGGGCGTTCCTGTGCTGAAAAATATGTACACCGTTGCCGGGAACGGCCCCTGCAACGAAGAGCTGGCTTTGCGGATGCAAGCCGGAGACAAAAACGCCGCGGAGCGGCTCGTCTCACAGAACGAGGGTTACCTCACCGAACTGGCGCGGGCGTACACGCCGTGGTGTGAGCTGGAGGACTTGAAGCAGGAGGCGGCGCTGGCACTGCTGGACGCGGCAGGGCGCTTTGATCCCGCTTACGGAACGAAGCTGCTGACCTATGCGACACCCGCGATAGAAGCGGCGCTGTCCGACTATGCCTCGCGATACGCCTTTCCGCTGTCCGTTCCAACCAGCCGCGGCAGCCAACTCCGCACTGTGGCGCACCTTTGCGCCGAGGCGCAGGATGCATCTGAATCGGAACTGACCAAGGCGGTATGCGAAAAGCTGAAGGTATCCTCCAAGGCAGCCGAAGCCCTGTTGAAGGAATACCAAGCGCTGTGCCGCGCGCGGCAGTTGGGCGACGATGTGTTCTCCATCAGTTGCGGCGGCGATCCCGCCGTGGCCTATGACCGCCTGATGCGCCGGACATTGCTGATGCGGCGGATGGAGCAAGTATTGACGCCCAGAGAGCTGAATCTGGTGCGAAGCTACCTCGGCATCGGTCAGCCGGACGAGGTTGGCATGACCTTTCAGGAGCTGGCGATCTATCTCAACTACAACGGCCCCAGCGGTGCGGAGAAGGCGTACAAGGCTGCGCTGCGGAAGTTGAAAAAGGACTTGTACGGTGGGGCCTATGGCCGGTGGCTCTCCGCTCAGAAGGCCATCCGCGCCGCCAAAGCGGAGGCGGAGCAGGAGACGGGGCAGCGCACAACGCCGCAGAGAACATGGCTGGATGAACAGGTGTTAGCGGAGCGGTTTATCTGCGAGGTCGTTTCGCTGATCCGTGTTCATGAGATTTTCAGTGACGCATTGGAGAATATTGCTGCAAAAATTTTTGAGGAGTCTTGAAAACTGTACGTTTTCAAGACTCCTCAAGATCATTCCAGCTCAAATGCGCCGGTATAAAGCTGATAATAGGCAAAGCAATCCACTACCTGCTGGAGAAGTGGCCCTACCTGATCCGCTATCCGGAGGATGGCCGTCTGGGGCTGAGCAACGACCGCGCAGAGCACAGCATAAAGCCATTTGCGATGGGACGAAGGAACTGATTATTCGCCAATACGCCAGATGGCGCCTGGGCCAGTGCCGTAATGTATAGTCTGATTGAAACAACAAAGGAAAACGGTCTGGATCCGTACCGATATCTTTTGTGGGGGTTGCAAAGCGCACCCAAGTTGAGCGAGATGGACACAACATGGGAGGAACACCTCACGCCGTCCACGCACTGGATAAATGCAGGATGTCAAAAGATTAAAGAGAGCTGGCTCGTGCCAGCTCTCTTATACTGTGCGCTGTCAGGTTCTACGGTTACTATCAAAGTGCATTGACGGTTCCTGATTTCTCAAATATTCTGTTTCAGGCAGGTCTTAATGTCATCCTCAGCATTGGTAATAAGCCGCAAGTCGAATGTGTCCACTAAATACTGAAGCACATTCGGGCTCAAAAATGCCGGCAGGGTAGGGCCTAAATATATGCCTTTAATTCCCAGACTCAATAATGCCAGCAAATCAGCAACAGCCTTTTGTTCGTACCATGATACGATCAACGACAAAGGCAATCCGTTTACATCGGTACCAAAAGCATCTGCTAAACCTGTTGCGATCCGTATGGCAGAATATACATCATTGCATTGCCCGACATCCAAAAGTCTCGGCAGACCCGCTACTTCACCGAAATCCAGTTTGTTAAATCTGTATTTTCCGCATGCGAGCGTTAATATCACGCAGTCTTTCGGGACCATCTTAGCAAACTCTGTATAATAGTTTCGACCGGGTCTTGCTCCGTCACAGCCGCCAATAAGAAAGAAATGTCTGATTTTTCCTGCTTTTACTGCCGCTACGATTTTGTCAGAATCGCTTAATACCGAATGATGCCCGAATCCGACAAGTATCTCGTGGGGCTCCTGATCCTCCGGATAGCCGCCCAATTCTATTGCCTGCTGAATGATTTCACTGAAATCCTTTTCACCGTTTTCTCTTTTCCCAATGTGTTTTACCCCTTCCCAGCCCACTACATTCGTGCTGTAGATTCGGCCTTTATAGCTCTCTCTCGGCCGCATAAGGCAATTCGTCGTCATTAGAATACATCCCGGAAGATCATCAAATTGTTTTTGTTGATCTTGCCACGCACCACCGAAATTCCCGACAAGGTGGGGGTATTTTTTTAATCCCTCATATCCGTGGCACGGCAGCATTTCACCGTGTGTATACACATTGACCCCCGTTCCCTTTGTTTGTTCCAGCAGCATTTCCAAATCCTTCAAATCATGTCCCGAAACAACGATAAAGGGTCCTTTCCTCATATGGATATTGACCCTATGGGGTGCCGGATTTCCGTAAACTGCAGTATTGGCTTCATCCAATTTTTTCATAACCTCAATTGCCGCTTCTCCGGTGAGCATGGTCATTCGGATCAGTTCTTCCACTGTAAGGTTATCGTCTGTGAGAGCTTCCAATGCCTGAATATAAAATTCATCTACCTCATCACTGTAATAGCCCAGTTCTCTTGCCTGATGCCCATAGGCGCTGATACCTTTCAGTCCGTATAAAATGGTTTGCCTCAATGAGCGAATATCCGGGTCAAGGGATTTATCATACATAATTCCCGCGAATTGAGCATCCTTTAGCATTTGTGTTTTTGTTTCGGGAAGATCATAAGTGGCGTATGATGTCTGATTGTGAATCTCTCCTGTGATTGTTCTCAAATTTTCTTTTATCCGTTGTGATTCGTTCAATAATTCCACGTGTACTTTCGAATCAAAATTAACATTCGTCAGCGTTGTGAAAAGAACATTTTCGATAAACCGTATGATATTTTTATCGATATGCTGTCCCTCATTTTGCAGAACTTTTCCGTAACAGCTGATCCCTTTGATTTGAAAGATCAGCAAATCCTGCAGATTGGCGATTTCCGGTGTCTTTCCGCAAACCCCAAGCTTTGTGCAGCCCTTTCCGTTCGCTGTTTGCTCACATTGATAGCAAAACATTTCGTATCCTAAATCCATATTATTCATATGCTGACCATCCTTATCTTTCGTTTTTATAGTTAAAGTATCGGTCAGGAAACGAAAAATATACTTGGTATGAGAGACCTTACTAATTGTCTCATGTGTGTCTATGCGTCATTTGCTGTGGCGGTTACGTCGAAACAACAGATATCGTTGCAGACAGAGAAACACCACAAGCTTTCTTGTTGACAAACTATCGCCATAGCGATATAATCAATTCGGGTTAAAACTATCAGTGGAGCGATAGGCTCGTGAAAGAGGCACAGCTATGAATAAAATAATCTGCGTTTATCATGGTTCCAGTCAAATTATCCAACAGCCTGTTATTGGCAAAGGAAACCCAAACAACGATTACGGACTGGGGTTCTACTGTACTGAGAGTGTGGAGCTTGCAAAGGAGTGGGCTTGTTCCGCTGAAGCGGATGGCTTTGCAAATCGATATGCCTTTGATTTAAACGGCCTGTCTATCCTCTCGCTTACAGGAGGTAATTATCATATTCTCAATTGGCTTTATGTACTGCTGAATAATCGAAAGTTCCGTATTGGCGGGGCAGTCGCAAGGCAAGCCAAGCAGTATATTGACGAGCATTTTGCGGTAGAGTATAAGCAGTATGATGTCATCAAAGGATATCGGGCAGACGATTCTTATTTCTCATTCGCAAGTGCGTTTCTGAATAATACGATTTCTCTCCAACAGCTTGAAAAAGCGATGTTACTTGGGAAACTGGGCGAACAGATCGTTGCGATATCGGGAAAAGCGTTTGCTCGATTTACATTTGAGGAAGCCATTCCTGCACCGTGTGATATGTATTATCCGAAGAAGCTGGCACGAGACAGTAAAGCGCGCGAGGATTTTGCAAAAGAGAAGGATCGTGAAACGGTTTTGTCTGAAAAATATGTGCTGGACATCATTCGGGAAGAATGGGGGAATGAAGATGAACGCCTACAACGAATTATACTTGGATGATGCAATGGCCAATCTCGGAGATATGGTCGAGTACGCCGTGTGTACACTCGGCTATGCACCGGATGACTTCTTTGGCTGGTTCATTTCCTCCGGAATTGCCTCAAAATTCGAGAATGGAAATCCGAAGTATGTTGCAGGAATGTCGGGGGTCGAACTGGCAGACGCTGTGCTTGCTGCCGTGAATATGCAGAGTGAGCGTCATCATCAGCCCCATCTATCCTCAAAGGGGAGAGAGTACTGGGCCGGATGGATCCTTGCCTATTACCAGTGGGAAACAAACCGACGCTTCAGCGATATGGTAGAATACGGATTGACACTATCGGTAGTGATGTCTCTATATATCCTGCACGAAGCGGATGTAAGCAAATTCGTGGAGAGTGCAGATGAGATCATTCAAAGGAACAAGGGTAGCCGTAAGTCTAAGCTACAGCTTACACGGAAGGCGAGAGGGCTGACGCAGCAGCAGCTCAGTGAAGCATCCGGAGTCTCCTTGCGAATGATCCAGCTCTACGAACAGAAGCAGTACGAACTTGCAAAAGCGCAGGCCGGTATTGTGCTTGACCTTGCCAAAGTACTTGGATGCGATGCCGCTGATCTGATCCAGGGATAGAGGGTAAAGATATTCAGCTGAACTGGGCTGCTGAACCCGCATTTTATCCAGACTACTATTTGACTACTACTGCGAAAAACCTCAGAAGCCTTGTGGCGCAAGGCTTCTGAAGTTTTCTCATAAAATTCCGCAAATTTGTGCAACACCCACCAAACCATTGTGCCACAACGGTTTGCGGCTTGACAGCCTGATAACTCCGACTCTAAAGGCCGCTGGTTCGAATCCAGTCGGGCGTACCATATTAACGAAACGGTATAGATGCGTCTGGCGAAAAGCCAGGCGCATCAACCGTTTCCGGGCTTTTTCGGGCCCGGATTTTTTCTTTCAGACCATAGATGCAGATCGCAGTTTCAGCACGTCTGACTCGATTCGAACCGGGCGTTTTCCCTTTTCGGGCAGATGTATTCAGCCAGCGCCCTTTTTGAATGGCGATTTTTCCGACTGGCAGCAGTATTTTTCTCAAAAAAGAATTACAAAGAATTGGGCGTCGTTTTGTTGCATCACACTCCTTTTCGCCGCCTTTACCCTCGTAATGAGCGTGTCCGAATGAGCAGTGTCAGTGTCCGCATATAATTGTTTTTCCGGGTTCGATAACGCCGCGGTGTGTAGCTTCCATACCATTTTGTAAGCTGCAGAGCCGTATCGATCGTTCCGTTGGTGTGGTGATAGTATTGCAGATAGCTATGCTTCGGCCATCCGTTCAGCAGTTCCAGCGTTAAATCTTCGTGGTTGCCCTTTATAAGGATCACGCTGTCCTTTGCAAGCAGATCAAGAATAAATTCCTGAAGCTTCAAAGCCTGTGTTCCTCGGCCGAACAGATCGCCGCATACAATCAGCTTGTGCGGCTCCGCATCTGAAAAAAAGCCTTTTTCATCCAGTGCGGTTGCGATGCGTAATTACAATGCAATTCCAAGTTCTTTGCATTTCTCGATTGCCAAATCATTGTTTTGCAATGCAGCAAGTCGATACCAATGCTTAGCCTGTTCGATATCTCGTTCCACTCCGATTGCATCTTCATAAAACTCTGCCAAATTGTATTGTCCATCTCTATCACCATGCTCTGCGGCACGGCGAGTCCAATATAGTGCTTTTTCCAAGTCCTTTTCAACACCAAGTCCCTCGTAATAGAAATAGCCTATTTGACATTCAGCAAGGGGATAGCCCTGCTCCGCCAATACCAAATGACCTTCAAAGCATTTGTCATATTGTTTTGTTTCCCAATATTTTTCAATCAGCTCATTGCAAATGTCAAATTCCTTGCAAGGTTTGTAATACGCACCTGCCATATATTCGTACCTCCATAAATCCCGATTTGTTTAGAAAATTCTTTTCCCAAACGCATACGCTTCCTGCAAACGCTCCATCCTATCAAAGCGGCATCGGCGTCCGTGCAATCAGAATGACCGCCAGAATCGCGCCCACAAATGCCGCTGCTCCTATGGCTGCCAACACCTTTTTGCTGAGTTTCTTCTTCGCTGCCTTGCAGATCAGCGCGGCGCAAGTCATGCAGACAGCCGCAGCCACAAGCGCAATGCCCAGCGTTTCCCATAGCCAAGAAAGTTCATGTAGGATTTTCATGCGATCATCTCCTGTTCGTTAAACTTGAATTTATCGAGTTAATTTCATTTTGATTTCTGCTGCATTGATTTTTGAGCTTACCATTTCTTCTCCAGTGGCGACGAAACCACATTTTTCATAAAACCGTATAGCGCGCTTGTTGCCTTTCAAAACCCATAGATATACTTCTGGATAAGCAGACAGCTCCTTCAAGCCCGCTTGCATCAGTTTCAGTCCCACGCCCGTTCCATAGTATTCTGAGAGAATGTATAATGCAAATATTTCTCCGGCATTAGGAGATTCCTCTCCGCGATCTCCATAACCAACAAACCCAATTACTGTATTTCCATCCATTGCAACAATCAGATTATCTCGCCAACTGAACGCCATACTTTCGCATTTTTTATAAGTTAGGTTATCGAGGTATTCCTGACTCACGAGGTCAGGATAAGCCTCATGCCAAGCTTTCCAATGAACAAATGCTTTTCCTTTGATTTCTTCGTCTGTTTCCATTCTTTTTATGATTATGTTCATACGATTCCTCCGCACAATCCCGTTTTTTCTCTTCGACAAAGAAGTTGTCAGTCCAAAATCAGGACTCCCGCGCAATCGGACATTTGCGTAAATGAAAGGTCTGGAAAATCTTTTCTCAGTTCCTCAACGACAAAGTAGATTTCATCATTATCCCATGTGTCTCCTGCCTTCAATTTACACTGTTCTAAGTCCTTTCGCGTTTCAAAGGCAACATCGCCGATAATAATTTTACCGTTTTCTTTTAAGTAGTTACGCAAGTCTAACAGAAAGTCGCGCTTTTGCGCATCCGTTAAATGATGCAGAGAGTATGTCGCAACAATATAGTCATAACGAAAGTTCCGCAATGGTTCGGCAAGCCCTTTTGAAAAGTCCCCCTGATATAAATGCGCATTTGGCATTTTCTCAGACGCCAACGCAATCATTCTTGATGAAAAGTCCTGCCCATAAATGGAACAGCCTCGCTCGTATAGTTTTGTCGTTAATGTGCCTGTTCCGAATCCAATATCCAGCACAACGGCATTTTCAGCTCTCATTATGGTCTGAAAAATGAACCCAAGTACCTTTTTATAACCGGCAAAAGGGTATATGTTTTCCTCATCAGAAATGCCGACAGTTTTGTCATATCCATCAGCCCAAAGGTCGAACCCTTTGCTGTTTAGCATACCTACTTCCTCCTCAACTTCCGATTTGTCTGCTCCTTAAAGTCCAAGCTCTTCAACCCACGCCGCAAGCTCCTGATGCCCGACGTTGCCCTCGCGGTAGTTCAGATCAGACTGACGGCTCATTTGTGGTGCTTCCATTATATCATAAGTGCCGACGTTTGTAACCCCTTCATTGCGTATCATCCGCAGAATCTTTTCCTCCATGGTTTCCACTGCCGTCTCGCTGAACGCGACCCTGACCTTGTAGGTGGTTCTGCCGATGCGCCGGGTGATGAACTGTTCCTGTTTCATTTGCTCCATAGGCTCCCTCCTTGCGTAATTTGTTGGTTTTTGGTATCATAAATCTGGTTTCGTTGGCTGTAAGCCAACTGCGTCTTTGCGCTGATTCTCCATACTCATTTCTCCTTTCTGTCCGCTGTGTTTTAAGAAAGTAACCTTTGGATTCCACAGTCTGATGTTCCTTTCTCCTGATTATTATCAGGCGTACAGAAGCGCCCGGATTTCCTCAATAGGCATCTCCAGTTGAGATATGGCGCAAGGCCTTGCCGCACCTGCGTTTGCGGGAATGGCAGAGAAAAAATGCGTGGTCGTTGACTACTATTTGACGACTATCGCAGAAACCCACAACCCAATATGCGCCCGTAGCTCAGCTGGATAGAGCGTTAGACTCCGACTCTAAAGGCCGCT
>OMAM01000240.1_pt1 | contig 33936 bp, 33 predicted proteins | sample 1644621 | NCBI WGS metagenome assembly OMAM01 (sample SAMEA103958120, study PRJEB25191) | human gut metagenome | biome: human-associated habitat [ENVO:00009003]; feature: intestine environment [ENVO:2100002]; material: feces | place: Germany | collected 2013/2015 | reverse complement strand
CATCTGATTTCAGGTGGCATTCTTTTTTAGTTAGTGCGGGTTATTTACCTGATACACAAAGCACAAACCAAAGGATTATGAGCAGTATGTTGTAAATGAAAATAAGGTATTGTTACTGTTTGAAAGAATCGGAGAAATACTTATCTGTGGTATTGTGTTGATCTTCTCTGATTTTAATTTGCGGAAACCGAATTTTTGGACAATATGGCTGATTCTGGCTGTTTTGTTGATGCTTTGCTATGAAGGTTATTGGATCAGATATTTTCGCAGTGAACAGAAAATGACGGATTTTTATTCGGATTTTCTTGGAATACCGGTTACTGGAGCAAGTCTGCCGGTTGCAGCTTTTTTCTTTTTAGGGATTTACGGTGCTAACTTTTTCCTACTTTTGGCAACGGTTATTTTGGGAATTGGTCATATAGGTATACATATGTCTCATAAAAAGGAAGTTTTTAATGACGAGAAAAAGAAAGGGATTCTTTCACGAATTTTTCGCGGAGTATTTATAGCTGCGCTGGTAATTGTTTTCGGAGGGATTACCATAATAATCGGAGCCAGAAACTATAATGCAATCAGGGGATGTATACATAGTTCCAATGGAATTGAGGAAGAAGGCTATATTGATTTATGTGGGCAGGAACAGTATTATCTGATTCGAGGAGAAGATGTAAGTAATCCTGTAATTATTTGGATTCATGGAGGTCCGGCAAGTCCTGATACAATGGAAACATATGCATTTTCAAATTATCTTAAGGATGACTATACTGTAGTTGCATGGAATCAGCGAGGCTGCGGAAGAACCTATTATAAAAATAAAGATAATGATCCTTATAATGATACGGCAACTTTTGAGCAGGCACAGGCAGATTTGGATGCCTTGGTCGATTATGTTTGTGACAGATTTCAACAGGAAAATGTAATATTGGTAGGACATTCCTACGGTACTATGGTCGGGAGCAAATATGCAATCGAACATCCGGATAAGGTAGCAGCTTATGTTGGTGTCGGACAGATGGGGGCAGGCGGGAGTGATATTTATGCTTACGAAGATGCTCTTTCTATTGCCATGGAAAAAGGAGATGATACAACTGCCATGATTGCTGCTTTTGAAAAATATCAGGCAGATGCAACATTAGAAAATATGCTTGCATTAAGAAGTTATGTGTCACCTTATCATGTACCGGAAAAGGAAAACAATTATATAATGACTGCACTGACCTCTCCTTATCTGGGAGTATATGATGTGCTCTGGTTTGGAAAGCAGTTAGGGAACCTTTCAGATTTTGTAGAGTTAAACAGCCAGCTTTTTGATTATATAAGTACCGAAGATGTATATGCGTATGGAACAGAATATCAAATTCCGGTAGGCTTTATTTCAGGGTCGTGTGACTGGATTACTCCGGTAAAGTATACCGAAGATTATTTTCATACAATTACAGCACCGAAAAAAGAGATGCAGTTAATTGACGGCTGGGGTCACACTGTACCGCAGGAAAGTCCGAAAGAATTTGCAGATACTCTAATGCAGGTATTAGAGACAATTACAAATTAAGGATGGATATGTGATGGCGTAAATAAAACTCGCACCGCTGGTGCGAGAAATTAGCTGGAGCAATAATATCATCATTATGGAAAAATGTAAGGATGATTTGCAACGTGAATTTTACATTCAAATGACGAAAAGAGTGGAGACTATGCATTCATAGGAAATTAATATCATCTGATGGCGGGGAACAGAGATTTATATATTGATTTATTGCTATTTCATAGAAGACTGAGAAGCCTGATAGCCATAGAATTGAAAATCGGTGAATTTGAAGCAGAATACGCCGGAAAGATGCAACTGTATCTGACAGCATTGGATGAACAGGTTAAATTACCAGACGAGAATCCATCTATTGGTATTATTATTTGCAAGAACAAGGATAAAACTTATGTAGAATATGCTTTAAAGAATATTAGTGCACCGATTGGTGTGGCTACATATCAGTTAAGAAATACGTTACCGGAAGAGATGAAAGCATTGCTTCCGGAGCCGGAGGAGATTGTGAGGAGATTGAGGATATTTGAGTGAGATATTAATAGAAAATCGTAACACGTGGTTATAACAAAAGCGAATCAAATAAATGATGTTAAATCAATAGCAGTAAAATTGTAAGAACAAATGTTGCACGTTCATCGATAGAAGATAATGCAGGAAAAGATGAACTATTGAGTATTATTTATTCAATATACAAAAGCAATGTAGAAAAACAGATTAATAATTTTAAGGGAAAAGGGAAATCACAGTCTTGGATTGCTTCAGAAGCAAGATATTTAACGAATCAATTATCAAATAATGGTTTTCGGTAGTGAACAGCAGGCCTGAAAATTTCGTCACCGAGTGGCTGGAACGTGTAGCATGTCCGGTGATCCGCATCGATGGAACAGCTCCGGTTGAGGAGAATGTCGACTATCTTTTGAGAAAATTGTAAATACGCTGGAACAGGATGAATTTTATGTAAGGGCAAGTCGTGTGGAAATACCTGCATCGATCACAGCAGTGGAATTTTACAGAAAGTTTGGATATGATTACAAGAAAGGAAAAAAGGAGCTCGATGAGGAACATCACTATCGGTTGGAAAAGATTGTGAAAGCAGAAAAATATGAGTATAATAAGGTTGATCATAAGAATGATATAGGATAAAGATAAAGGAGATCAAAGTTCATGCAATTCATATGTTATCCGAAATGTTCAACCTGTCAGAAAGCCAGGAAATGGCTTGAGGCAAATCATCTGGAATTCACGGAACGTCACATTGTAGAGGAGAATCCTTCCTATGAAGAACTGAAGGAATGGTATGCAGAGAGTGGACTTCCATTAAAGAAATTTTTTAATACCAGTGGTATGTTGTATAAAGAGATGCAGCTTAAGGATAAGCTTCCTACAATGAGTGAAGAAGAACAGTTGAAGCTTCTTGCAACGAATGGCATGCTTGTGAAACGTCCGCTTATCGTGAATGGAAACATAATACTGACCGGTTTCAAGGAAGCGGAATGGGAGAAAGCGCTGTTATGATTTATTTCCGGGTCATGTGACTGGGTTATGCCGGTGAAATACACGGAGGATTATTATAACGCCATTACAGCACCAGGGAAGGAAATGCAGTTGATCGAAGGCTGGGGACATACTGTTCCACAGGAAAATCCCAAAGAGTTTGCGGATACGTTGAAGAAGATGTTGGAAGACATGGTAGAACAATAAATTTATTTATAAAAGTTGAAGGTAAAAAAATAGTCAACAATTTCTGTAAAAGTAATGGTAAGATATTTTATATGTAATATTAAAAAGGAGGGTTACCAAATGCAAATTTACGTTAATGCAAAAGCCAGATGTGATGGCGATGGATCAAAGGAGCGGCCGTTTAAGAGAATCAATGATGCGGCGAAGATTGCGATGCCGGGGGATGAAGTGCTGGTTCTGCCCGGTGTTTACCGGGAGTATGTGAATCCCATCCATAGCGGAACGGCAGAAAACAGGATCGTATATCGGTCCGTGGAGCCGCTTGGAGCAATCATCAGTGGTGCGGAAGAAGTGAAGAACTGGAAGCATTTCTGCCAGGATATATGGGTTACGCACATTCCGAACGGAGTATTCAATGACTACAATCCTTACAATACGCCGGTTTATGGGGACTGGTATTTTGCGAAGGACGAGCGTCACACAGGATGCGTCTATCTGAATGATAAAGCGATGTATGAGGCGCTGACTCTGACAGAGTGCGATCATGCTCCGGTTTATGAACCATCCTGGGAGCACGAGTGGACCAGATACAAGTGGTATGCGGAGTGCGAGCGTGATGAAACTGTTATTTATGCGAACTTCCAGGGAAAGGATCCGCGTGAGGAAAAGGTTGAGATCAATGTCCGCAGGGAGTGCTTTATGCCCAGTGAAGAGCACGTGGATTTCATCACCCTGTCCGGCTTTTATATTGAAAAAGCAGCTACGACCTGGGCACCGCCGGCAGCTTATCAGGACGGCATGGTGGGTCCGCACTGGGCCTATGGCTGGATCATTGAGGACTGTGAAATCGTCAACAGCAAATGCTGTGGAATTTCTCTTGGCAAATATTATGATGCAGAAAATGATCATTACTTTACCCGTAAGCATGTAAAAAGTGCGACCCAGATGGAACGTGACGCGGTATGCCGTGGTCAGTATCATGGGTGGTTAAAGGAGAAGGTCGGTTCCCACATCATTCGTAGATGTAACATTCATGACTGTCAGCAGACCGGTATTGTGGGAAGAATGGGATGCGTTTTTTCGACTATTGAGGATAACCATATCCATCACATCAATAACATGATGGAGCTTGGTGGCGCCGAGATTTCAGCGATTAAGCTGCATGCAGCAATTGATGTTGTGATTCGCAGAAACCATATTCATCACAGCACGATGGGAATCTGGCTGGACTGGGAAGCACAGGGAGCGCGGGTTTCCCAGAATCTGCTCCATGACAATGATGTTCCGGAAGGCTCAACAAAGCTGGAAGGCGGCATGGAAAGTCAGGACATTTTCGTGGAAGTCGGTCATGGGCCTACCTTAATCGATAACAATATTATGCTGTCACGCTATGGACTTCGTGTGGCAACCGAGGGAGTTGCCATGGTACATAACCTGATTCTTGGAGCGTTCACCATGGTCGGTTCCGGTGTGGATAACTGGGTAGATGGAAGAGAACAGCGCAGATATACGCCTTATCATATCCGCCACAGGACAGAGGTTGCAGGCATGATGACGATTCTGCACGGGGACAATCGTTTTTATAACAACATTTTTGTACAGGGACATCCCATTACGAATGAGGAGCCGAAGGAATCCCCGTTCCATCAGCAGGTCGGTACGCATGTATGGGACGAATATCCGACTTATAAAGAATGGATTGCGAAATTTGACATGGAAGAAGAAAAGCCGGATATGGGCAAGCTCGAACCGGCACACTTCAGCCATCTTCCGGTCTGGGCAGACGGCAATGTTTATCTTGCCGGGGCAAAGGCATGGAAGAAGGAAAAGCATAATCTGGTGAAAGATGATGCGGATGTTCAGATCGAACTTCTGGAAGAGGATGGACAGTACAGGCTATCCACCAATCTGTACGATTATCTGGACGGATTTACCACAGGAATTATCAATAGCGATGTCCTGGGCAAGGCATTTGAACCCGAACAGCGGTTTGAGGAACGGGATGGATCCGATATTGTATTCCAGAGCGATTATCTGGGTAATCATCGTGGCGTATCTACGATTCCGGGACCTTTTGCAGATGTGAAGGAACTGGATGAAGTGATCTGGATTGATTAATGTGTATACCGCATCAGATATTTTCATCCGGTGCGGTATTTGCTATAATGTAATGAGTAAAAAGTCACAATGAAGGACTGTTTGAGAAGGAGAGAATATTATGGATTTTTTCAGTTCACAGAAAATAACGAATCATATTACAAGAATTTACCTTCCGGGGGATGTTCAGGCATATCTTGTGGAGGGAATGGACAAGTCGGTTCTTATTGACACCGGCTGTGGTATAGGTGACCTCAAAGCCTATGTAGCAACACTTACCAACAAACCGATTACGGTTCTGCTTACACACGGACATCTCGACCATGCACCCGGAGCCGCACAGTTTGACACGGTATACATGAATTTGGCAGATTGTGGGATTTATGCAGCGCATGATCTGATCCAGCAAAGAATTGATTATGTAGAAAACACTTCTTTTGCCGGAAAATATAAAAGAGAAGATCTGCTCCCGGAGAATAGTGCAGATGTATTTCTGGATCTGCAGGATGGCATGCGTTTTGATCTTGGAGGACTTCATATTACAGCATATGCCTGTCCGGGGCATACCCCTGGCTCCATGGCATTTTTAATGGAAGAGGACAGAATGCTTCTTTTGGGAGATTCCTGCAATCCGTTTACATTTTTGTTTGATATTACATGTCTTGGGGTTTCCTCATATGAGAATAGCCTGAAAAGCTTGTTGGCAAAGGTAGAGGGGAGCTATGATGATGTGCTTTTATCCCATGAAGCAGGTGGCATACCGTCTGCCAATATGATTCAGGATAATATTGCAGTCTGCGAAGCAATTAAAGAGGGGAAGACAGATAATATCCCTTATGAGTTTATGGGAAGGAAGGCATTTCTTGCTTTTAAACAAGGTGCCCAGAATGAATATGGACAGATCAGGGGAAATATCGTTTACAATCCGGATCGTATTAATGAATAATCATTCTGAAACAGGAGATAAAAGCCGTGGGAGAAATGCTTACGCTCCAGGTCACCATCTTTTCGGTGATGGCAATAGGGTTTTTGCTAAAGAAAATGAAACTGATTTCAGCCAGGGGACAAAAGGAGATTACCGATCTGGTCATTAACCTGATTCTCCCGGCTAACATCATTACCAGTTTTATGACAGAAATCAGCACGGACACCATTTCTGACTGTGCGTGGATTGCGGTGATTTCTATTGGCATACAGCTTATAGCATTGTTTTATGGTAATTTCTTTTTTCATAAAGAAAATGAGAACCGGCTGAAATGTCTGAAATATGCCATTATCTGCTCCAATGCCGGATTCCTTGGGAATCCGGTTGCGGAGGGAGTATTCGGTCCGGTCGGTCTGATGCTTGCCAGTGTGTATCTGATTCCGCAGCGTATCATGATGTGGTCCGAAGGAATTGCTATTTTCTCCGGGGTATCCGATAAGAAGGCAACCCTGAAAAAGGTGGTGACGCATCCTTGTGTACTGGCCTGTTTTATTGGTTTTATTCTGATGGTTGGACAGATTAAATTACCGGCCGTGATTCTGACTCCGGTTCAGACGCTTGGCAGATGCAACACGGCTCTTTCCATGATGGTGATCGGCATGATCCTCGCCGATATTGATGTAAAAACAATCCTCGACAAAACCGTGATCCGCTATACGATTCACCGTCTCGTCATCATTCCAATCATGGTATACCTGGTATGCCGGCTTCTTCCTGTCAGCAGACTGGTCTGTGGAGTCAGCGTGCTTCTTGCAGCAATGCCTGCCGGTGCAACGACCAGTATGCTCGCTGCCAAGTATGACCGTGATCCGGAATTTGCAACAAAGCTTGTGGTATTTTCAACGCTGTGCTCCATCCCGGCAATTATGATCTGGAGCAGTGTGCTGGTGTAATGAATGAAATGGAACCGTCTGATGCAGGAGACTGTGGAGAACGGTTCTTTTTTCAGTTTTCAAGGTGCTGATTCCGAAGTTCATCCTGCCAAAATAATTCAAGCAGAGGTTGCTTTTGCGAAACGGAAGTTAAATTTGCTATTTACCGCTATCTACCGTTGAAAATGCTAATTTGTGAAAACGGGGCAAAATCGACATATAATAATTGAAAAAACGGGGCAAAAGTTAATGAGATACAAAGAGATATCGTAACGCAGTACAAAGAGGATTTTCCCAATACGATAGTGAAGATAAAAAGTTAAAGCTGATATCCATAAAAGAAGAATATAGGTCAACTGGACTTCTTAATTGAGATGGATGGAAAGGTGACGTACCTTCCCATATATATGTGCTATCTTGTCAAAGAATAGAGTATAGGGCAGTTGATCGTGGATCTGGATATGGAGGGGCTGTGAGGAGCCGAGGGTTTATTAAAAGAACAGAAGTTTTGTTATAAATCTATGGAAATATGACAAGTCAAAAGACAAAAGGGTAAAATATAGGTGGCTTCCACCATTATGCCAGAAGCCTCGTAATTATCCAAACAAATGAATTGAGATACTGATAACAATACAACATGGCGATTCTAATACGTCATACTAGCTATTAGGGAGAAATATACAATGCTCACAAAACAAACAATTCTTGAAATATTAGACAAGCCTGGCCTGCAGGCAGGAATCAATGATTACAGTTATTTGCTTAATAATCTGTATTCTACCAATGTGGCAGAAGATGCACATTATCAGGATGTATTCAGAAAATTTTATCAGATGCGGAAATTTTACAGTGATGAATTTGCAAGTGGTTATTTTCAGCTGCTTGAGGAATTGAAAGCAGATCAAAATAACGTCACTTTTCAGGAGATATTTGATCGGATACTGGGGATACAGAATACCTTTGAAATGTCTTTTTCGAGTAAAATGTTACATATGCTGCAGCAGGAGAATCCGATTTGGGATAGTGTGGTTACGAAGGAGCATTTTGGACTTTGCATACCGGCATCAGGACATAAAAACCGTGAAAGTGCATGTGTGCAGAGATACGATTTGTACAAAAAGAGGTTTTACGAATATTTACATTCTGATGAAGGACAGATGATCCTGACTTTATTTAATCAGAAATTCCCCGATCTAGAGATATCTGATGCTAAGAAGATTGATTTTGTGTTATGGCAGGATCGAAGCAAACAGACGGCAAATCCCCCATCCGACTGCACCATTCCAATTGATAATGGTCTTATTAATATCCGGGTAGGAGCAGTTATAAGAAAGGAAAATCAATTCCTTATGGTTGGCAATGACCGGCAGGATTATTTATATTCTGTGGGCGGAAGAGTGAAATTTGGGGAAACGGCAGAACAAGCAGTGATAAGGGAAGTATTTGAAGAAACGGGAACTGAAATGGAAGTAGATCATCTTGGTTTTATTCAGGAGAATTTCTTTTATGGAGATACTGGAATAAAGAAAGATAAGCTAATTTATGAAATCTCTTATTACTTTTATATGAAAGTACCGGAAGACTTCCAACCAAAATGTGAAAGTTTTACCGATGATAACAGCAGGGAAAAATTAATCTGGGTGACGACAGACTGTAAGCAGATATTGTATCCGGAATTTTTCCGGACAGAACTAAAAGATCCAAAGCCGTATGTGATACATATTGTGACAGATGACCGGCAGGCTGGGGAAGGAAAGAGAGACCATGGCACTGTTTAAGAAAAAACTCATTCTGCATACCTATGATAAAGAAAATGAAAAGCCTCTGATTAGGGCAAGTATCTGTAATGGAGAGCAGGTTGCAGGATTTAAGAATCTGCATACAGGCGAATTCAGGGAAGTGATGCTGATTCGAGGCTTTGAGGATCTTGAAACATTTAGGAAGCAGTATGGAATTCGGGATCAGATCACAAAGGAATATTGAAAATCTGGATGCATTCGCGTTCGAATGCACCCAGACGTTAGCTGCCGGTGGAGAAAATGTGATTTTGCCTGCAAAAAGATGATCCTATGATTCTAAATTGTGCCGTCCTTTTCGGCCTGATCGACTTCTATGGCAAGCTTTTTTACATGACCGGAAAGCATGAGCAGGGCAATCAGGTTGGGGACTGCCATAAGTCCGTTGAAGGTATCGGAGATGTCCCAAAGTAGTCCAAGGTTCATGGTAGCTCCAACGATGGAAACGAAGGAATATACCACGAGGAATGGACGGACGAATTTTTCACCGCCGAGGAACTCGATGCAGCGGGAGCCGTATAAGCCCCATCCGATAATGGTGCTGAATGCGAAGCAGCACATGGCAATCGCTGTGAGGATGGATACCCAGCCGCCATAGGTTGCCGTAAAGCCGGAGATGGTTAATTCTGCACCGGCTGCCTGTCCATAGGAAATATTCGGAGCGGCAAGCAGAATGACGAGTCCGGTCAGGGTACAGATTACAATGGTATCCATGAAAACTTCAAAAATTCCAAACATACCCTGGTGAACTGCATTGTCAGTATCGGCACAGGCATGGGCGATGGATCCGGTACCAAGGCCGGCTTCGTTGGAGAAGATTCCTCTTGAAACACCCTTTTTCATACTAAGGAACATCGATCCGATGATACCGCCGGTTGCTGCTCTGGGGGTAAAGGCACCACTCACAATCTGGGCAAAGACTCCGGGTACGCGTTGGATGTTCAGGATAATTACGCCCAAGGCAAGGATGACATACAGAACTGCCATAAAAGGGACGAGCTTTTCAGATACCTGTCCGATTCGCTTGATTCCGCCAAGCAGTACCATGGCAACCAGTGCGGCGATAAAGATGCCGAAGATCAGGTTAACATTGCTGTTGGGTTCGCCCTTTAAAATATTAAAATTCATAAGTGCGGTATTTACAGAAGAAACAATGGTATTTACCTGAGTCGCATTACCGGTTCCAAAGACAGTCAGTACACCGAAGACCGCATAAAAGACAGCCAGGAAATGCCATTTTTTAGACAGGCCGTTTTTAATGTAATACATAGGTCCGCCAACGTATTCGCCGTTTTTATTTTTTTCACGGAAATGGATGGCGAGAGTTACTTCAGAAAACTTGGTACACATGCCTAAGAATGCGGAGCACCACATCCAGAAGATGGCACCCGGTCCGCCAAGTGCGATGGCACCGGCAACGCCAGCGATATTTCCGGTTCCGACGGTTCCTGCAAGAGCCGTACATACAGCCTGAAAGGGACTCATGGAGCCATCCCTGGCCTGCGTTTTGTCAAAAATCTTTCCAATGGTGTTTTTCATGGCAACGCCAAATTTGCGCACCTGAATACATCTCGTTCTGACGGTTAAAAGGATGCCGACGCCGATGATGCAGATCATGGCGGGAACACCCCAGATGAAGCTGTTTACAACACTGTTAATACTTGCAATTTTTTCTGACATTTTCCCTTTATTCCCTCGCAAAATTTTTTAAAACGACAACTTAATTATTATGACATAGAAGCGTATCGGTTTACAAGAAAATTTTTGAGGATAATTGGCGGATGGATAACAGGCAATAGAAAATTAACAATGTGAATTGAGATCTGTTTCAGTCCGTGATACGATAAGAAAGAAATCAGATTGGATCAGGAGGACAAACCATGGCTTACTATGTGGCAGAGGGTGTAGTTATCAAAGGAAATATCACAATTGGAGAAGACTCGGGCATCTGGTACAATGCAACGATTCGTGGCGATTCCAATCAGATTGCCATTGGCAGCAGGACGAACGTACAGGACAATGCCGTGGTGCATGTGAGCTCCGGTTATCCGGTGAGTATTGGAAATGATGTGACGATCGGACATGGTGCGATTGTTCATGGATGTACGGTTGGAAGCAACACGCTCATTGGAATGGGAGCTATTATTCTGAACGGAGCAGTGATTGGGGACAACTGCATCATTGGTGCGGGAGCTCTTGTGACACAGAATACACACATTCCGGATGAAAGCCTTGCCTTTGGCAATCCGGCGAAGGTGATCCGCAGCCTGACTCCGGAGGAAATCAGGGAAACGGGGAATAATGCACAGCGATATGTGAATGCGGCGAAGGCTCAGCTCCGGGAAGTGAACTGTGAATAATTACTGTAATTGTTGTAACTATTCAGTACAGGTCGAAGCATTCACTGCTGAGACCGTAAGAAAATGATTCAGTAATGCAAAATCCCATCGGCGAAGCCGATTTAGAATGGATTTTGCATCGTAACTGTGAAGGTACTGAACAGTTACTAATTGTTCAATTATGCCATTCGTATAGTGGTAAAGCATACGAAAAAGGAGACAAATAAGATGGAACATTATTCGGTTTATGAACTTTTGTGGCTGTTTTACATTTACTCGTTTCTTGGATGGATTTTTGAAGTGGTACTGGCAGCCTGCAAGCAGCGGAAATTTGCAAACCGCGGACTGGTGAATGGTCCGTTCTGCGTGATTTACGGTATTGCAGCGGTGCTGATGTCCGTGGGCTTACGGGAAATGTCGGGACCGTGGCTGTTCCTTTTTGCAACCGTATATGCAACGGCTGTGGAATGGGTAGCCGGTCATCTGATCGAAAGGGCCTTCAGGGAGCGTTGGTGGAATTACTCCAACATGAAGTGGAACCTGGATGGCTATATCTGTTTACCGATGTCTCTTTGCTGGGGCTTTCTGGGATTTGTGACCGTACGCTGGGGCAATGGACTGGTGCTGCAGCTGATTTCCTTATTCCCGTCTCTTCTTATGAAAATACTGCTTCTGGTGCTGATGATTGCGCTGGCAGTGGATGTACTGGCCTCTTATATCCTGTTAAAAGGAAGAGGAAAATATCTGGCACAGTGGGAGGCTGCCAATGAACAGCTTGACAAGGTAAGCTTCCGCCTGCGCAAGACCATTACCGGAATTATTGACCGGCGAATCAATAAGGCTTACCCCAAAGCGGTCAGGACAACACATGCAGAAGCTGCCGGTGACATGGCCGGAGCGAAGGTGTTTGCGGCAGGCTGCGGGTTCTATAAGGTGGTGATGCTGTTCTTCGTGGGTGCTTTCCTGGGAGATATTACAGAAACGATCTTCTGCCGGATCACGGCCGGAGTCTGGATGAGCCGGAGCAGTGTGGTCTGGGGACCGTTCAGCATTGTCTGGGGACTTGCCATTGCACTTGGAACAGCAATGCTTTATCGATATAAGGATTGCAGTGATGGATTTTTGTTTGGAGTAGGAACCCTGCTTGGCGGTGGCTATGAATATCTGTGCAGTGTATTTACGGAGATTGTATTTGGCAAGGTGTTCTGGGATTATAGTAAGCTTCCGTTTAACCTGGGAGGACGAATCAACCTGCTGTATTGCTTTTTCTGGGGTATCGCTGCGGTTGTATGGTTTAAGAAGATTTATCCCTTTGCCGCCAGGTGGATCGAGAAGATCCCGATGAAAGCAGGCAGGCTTCTGACATGGGTACTGATCGTGTTTATGTGCTGCAATGTGGCAGTTTCCTGTGTGGCACTTGTCCGTTATGATGAACGCAGTAAGGGCATCGCAGCAGAAAGCTCCTGGCAGCAGTGGGCAGATGAGCATTACGATGATGCGAAAATGGCGAAGATTTATCCGAATGCGAAGGTGACTAAGTAACCACATGAGATAAACCTAAGCTGCGTTAGCAGTGGTTTTACGAATGCGGTTCTGGATAGTTATGATTATGATATGATTTAATGTAGTGTAATTAAGCCTGTTCCTAAGAACCGGCTTCAGACTGTAGACAAAGCAGCTCTGGGATTTACATCCCAGAGCCCAGACTGTAGACAAAGTCCCGCACAAGAGTGCGGGACTTTGTCTACAGTCTGAGAGTTCGCAAGCGAACTCTTTATTTTGTTGTTCTGCACAGGGTAAACTTTACTATTTTTTTAGTGGGGGTTATGTGGTATGGTATGTATAAAGGAGGGGAAAGGTATGCCAGCTTTATCTATGTTTTTGGAATTATTGTAAGAATGCAAAGTGAAAAAGGTGGAAGACATAACAAGCCTCATATACATGCAATTTATGGAAATGGGGAAGTTGTTGTTGGAATAGATGGAGAAGTTTTAGAAGGAAAACTTCCGAATAAACAAATGAAATTATTATTAGCGTGGATGGCAATTCATGAGGAAGAATTGAATGCAAACTGGCAACTGTTAAGTCATGGAGATGGCTATTTCAAAATTGAACCTTTACGGTAGGAGGTGGAATTATGTTACGTCCAACGGCAGTTAAAGTGGAAGCAGTATGTGCTTATCAGATATTAGTAGAATTTGATAATGGAGAAAAAAAATATTTTGATGTAGAGCCTTATATTCAGGGAGAATGGTATGGAAAGCTGCGGATACTTGAATATTTTAAGAAGGTTACTACGGATGGTTTTACGGTCGTATGGCCTGATGGTCAGGATATTTGCCCGGATGAGTTGTATGATTTAGGAAAACTGGTGTCCTAGCCCCACGGATTATGAATTAATTATTTTTAAAACCAAAATTGTGAAAGGAAAGCAACATAGCCCACTTGATTAACAGAGAGGAGACAAGAGATGATACGATTCAACAACGATTACAACCATGCCGCGCATGAGAGTATTTATGAAGCAATGAAGGCCGATGAGGCGAACAATTTTCCGGGGTACGGAGTGGATGAATGGTGTACGAAAGCTGCCGAAGAGATTAAAAAGCTGATTGGCAGGGAAGATCCGGCTATATATTTCTTCCCGGGAGCAACACAGGCGAATTTCGTGGTGTGTGCCGCAGCATTGAATTCGATCCAGAGTGTTGTTTGTCCGAAAACAGGACACATCAACTGTCATGAAGCCGGTTCCATTGAAAACACCGGACATAAGATTATTGAACTTCCGTCAACGGAAGGGAAGATCACGGCACAGCAGGTGCGGGAATGTGCTTCTTCCTATTTTGAGCATGGAGAGGCAGAATATCTGACCGAACCGAAATTGGTATATATTTCATTTCCAACGGAATATGGAACGATTTATTCGTTAAAAGAATTACAGGAGCTTCACCGGGTATGTAAGGAATATGGAATGTACCTGTTCGTGGATGGCGCGAGAATGGGATATGGGCTGGGCGCATCGGTGAATGATGTAACCTTAAAGGATCTGGCAGAGCTTACGGATGTGTTTTATATTGGAGGAACCAAGTGTGGTGCGATGTTCGGGGAAGCCGTTATTCTGGTGAATGAGGAGCTGAAGCGTCATTTTAAAACCTATATGAAACAGAATGGCGCAGTTCTTGCAAAGGGATGGCTGCTGGGATTGCAGTTCTACACGCTTTTGAAGGACGGAACCTATTTCACGATTACGAAAAAGGCAGATGAGCAGGCAATGCGGATCAAGGAAGCCTTTCACAAAAAAGAGATCCCGGAATACATGGGAAGCTACACGAACCAGCAGTTTGTGATTTTGTCGAAGGAGCAGGAAGAAAAGCTTTCGCAGAAATATATTTTTGAGTTGGATGGAGTGCTGCCGGACGGACGCAGCGTCGTGCGCTTTTGCACAAGCTGGTCCACGACAGACGAAGAAGTAGATGAACTGGTACGGGATATTCTGGCACTTTAGGATGGAAGATGCTCAAGGAAGTCCGGGGATTGGCATAACGGTAAGGTTATAGTGTTTGCGGAAAGGAGAAAACTGTGATGAAGAGAAAGATTTTGTGCTCAATGCTTGCAGTGATGACTTCAATCTGCATGCTGACGGCATGCGGAAATTCTTCCAACCCTGTACAGGATACGAAGAGTACGGATGCAACAAAAAACGATTCGATGGTGCAGGAAGAGGAAAAGCAGACCGAAGAAGAAACGAATGCAGTCGGGACAACACTTTCCGGAGACGATCAGGAAGCAGCCGGTGAAGATGCGGATAGTATGTCAAGAAATGCTGTCTATCGTTCGGATGAGTTTTATCTTTCAATTGTTCTGCCTGAGGACTGGGAGTACCGGATTTTATCAGAAGAGGATCTGGAAAAAGAAGATAATCTGTATTCCTGTGCGATCCGTTTCTGGCAGAAGAATTATCCGGAGGATATCTTTGTGCTGGGATACCAGGCGCCGTTTGGTATGTGTGGAACCGGCGTGACGATAGACGAATTGAAGCTGGAGAATGGGATCACCGGATGGAGATATACAGAAGAACTGGATTCGATGTTGTGGCTGACGATTACATTGAATCATCCGGAAAACGATGTCAGTGGCGGAACGTACCTGATTACAGCAAGTCCATCTCTGGAGGATTGGAAGGTGCTGGAGCCTGCCTTTGAAGAAATTCTGCAGACCGTGTGGGTTGGACCAAAGAGTGGGGCAGAGGAATTACTGAAAGGAGCCGACGACGATCTGCTTAAAGAAGGTGTGGACGTTCCTTCGAAAGAAACGGTTCTGGAGCGGCGGAATGCCTGTCTTCAGGGAATGTCGGAAGAGAACATTGCGCGGCTTACCGAGAATATTAAGGTTGCCAATCTGGCAATGGAATATAGTTTCCTGTATGACCGGTTGTTTGAAAGAATGGCAGATCCGGAGGATCTTTATTGGAATTATGTCGATCAGAAGGGAGACATCCAGATTGGTTATTCGCTGGAGCAGGAGGCAGTGGATGCGTGGAAGGAATATTCGCAGAATGCCGAAGAGATCACGGATATGGACTCCTAATGGAAAGCTTATCAGCAATATGAGGAAGAGCACGGCCAGCCGGTATATACCTACAACCGTTTTGACGCGGATAACTTTATTGCTCTGATGGAAGAGATGAAGGGACTGCTTAAGAATGATATGCTTACCGCGGATCTTAACCGGTTGATCGAGAACACGCGTCAGGCAAAAGAGACACATGATGTCACTTATATTAAGGAAATTTATTATATTCTTCACGATATGGATTATTATCTGCTGCGGTATGCTCCCGATGATGTTGCATCCTTTGTACAGGACAAAGGAAGAATCGCGGTTTGTTACGGAGCTTTACAGGTGTACGGGTAAGAAAAGCCAGAAGGAAGAAGCATATGGAATAAGAATCAGGGCATTCCTGCGGGAATGCCCTGTCTGTTTACAGTAACTGCACTTTTACAAATTCGGCAAAGCGGGGCAGAGCCATGAAGATTTTTCCATACTCTCGGGTGTCAATAACACCTTTTCGCTTTAATCGTTCCCGGTAGACAGAAAATAACTCTGATCTCATCCCCAGCCGTTCCCGGATATTTTTGATTCGATATTCTCCACTTGTCGCAATTTCGATTAGAATTTTCTTATCCAGTTCGGATAGTTCAGACCATATTTTGCTATATACATATTCTTCCAGATACTGGTCATACTCTGGTAAGATTTCTTCCAGAGATTTTGTATCCCTGTGAAGCCAGTATAGATATCCCAGCACCTGATAGGCAAATGGATAGCCTTTGGTAAGGGAGGTCATTTTCTCTGCGGTTTCCAGATTAATCTGAAAAATATCAGCATAACTTTTGCGGACTGCAGTATAATTTAAAGGCTCTAAAATTAACTTGGGAGCGCGGTATAAAAAGGTGAGGGCCTTGTCGTTCTGCAATTCGTAGATGTTTTCATATAATCCGGTCATCAAAAGGAAAATCGGATAATCTTCCCTGAGAAAAATCTGAAAAGAACTGGTGAAAATTTTTATGTTTTCAGAGTTGGTTACTTCATCAATAGTAATCAGAAGACGTTTTCCCAGTTTTTGGATATGGCTTAACATATGCATAAGGACATCCTCAATATCGGTAACCGGTGGAGCATGTTCAATGGATACGCCCAATCCGAATGCGGAAAAATCAAGCTTTGCCTTTATGAAACATTCATGCAGATCCGGAATGCTGTATATCTTGGCCGCAAGGCTTTGCAGTAAATCCCGTGTAGGATTCAGTTCCACAGTAATCCAATTGGAAAGCTGGTCTAATTCTGTGGAAATATTGGTCATCATAACCGTTTTGCCGGAACCGCGGACACCTGTAATCATATAGATCTGGTTGGATGGAAGCTCGGCATTAAAATTATCAATAATTTCATTAGTCTGTGTAATACGGGAAATATATTGCACTGGTTTTTTCCCAAAAGACAGAGTAAAAGGATTGTTCATGGCTCACCTCATATATAAGTTTATATAACTTTTGTTTTCTTATATAACTATATATAACTTTTGCTTTCTTATATAACTATATATAACTTTAAAACCATTATATAACCTTATATAACCTTTGACAATCTGATTTTAATCTCAGTTTGTAACAGTTCAGCCATGCAGAAATGATTGTATAAGATGACCGTGGGAGCTTGCTCACTAAGGGCAGCTTATACAATCATTTCTATAGGGCGGACGCCCGACATGAAATAAGCTGCCGGAAAACACGTATATTTGTTAGCCAATCTGTACAATCCGGCAGCTTATGAATGGGCTTGGCTGAACTGTTACCTCAGTTTTATTTCATGGGAAAAGATCATATGGAACTTTTGAAGTTGATGTGGCATAATCTTAGATAGATTGAATCAATGAAAGTAGAGGAGTGTAGAGTTATGACGATTTTAAATCAGTTGAACAGTGCGCCCATGTACCTCATTTGTGGTGGTATCATTGCATTTGTGGCAGTTGTCTGCGTGATTTTCCTCATCAGGGCTTATCGGGCGGGCAAGGCACTGGGAATGGATGAAACGAAAATGAAACGGACCATTATTTCAAGTGCAACCTTTTCGGTACTGCCGAGTATTGGAATTTTACTGGGAGTCATTGCACTTTCCGGAAGTCTGGGAACACCGTGGCCGTGGCTTCGGCTTTCCGTGATCGGAGCGCTTCATTATGAGACACAGGTAGCCCAGGCGGCAGCGGAGCAGGTGGGAATGACCACACTTTCTGCATCTGAAATGACAGCAACGTCATTTTCTACGATTGCTCTGTTGATGAGTATCTGTATTATGTGGGGCATGGTATTATCGATTTTCTTAAATAAGAAATATACACAGAAGCTCACGAAGAATTCTTCTTCCGGCAAGTCGGGATCAGCCGGTTTTGCGGATCTTGCGATGACCGCAATGTTCATTGGACTTGTGAGTACCTACATTGGCCGTTATATTGGAGGCTTTATTTCTGAAAACGGTCTGTTTACCTTTAATGGAGACATCATTCCGCTTGTGGTTATGGTGGTTTCTGCACTGGTAATGGGAATCTTCGTATTTTTGTCCGAAAAGAAAAAGCTTGGATGGGTGGACAGCTTTTCCATTGCAGGAAGTATGATTGCCGGTATGGCAGCCGCTGTGATTGTCGGGCTGATCTGAGCCTGAATTTTATGATCCTGTGTAACTATTCAGTACAGGTCGAAGCACATGCTGCCAAGACCGTACGAATATGATTCAATAGTGCAAAATCCCATCAGCGAAGCTGTTTTTAAATGGATTTTGCATCGTAACTGTGAAGGTACTGAACAGTTACAATAGATATATCAATGACAGCAGATACATAGAAGTGAGTAGTAATTTTAAGAAGGGACACGAAAATTATGGAAGAAAATAAAACAAGTACGTGGGAAGAATACCGGAAACGCACACATGTAATTGGAAGAGTAGTAAGTGCCGTGACACTGGTTATGCTGGTAGGGGCACCGTTTCTGATGGGAAAAATTTTAGGAGCTTATCCGGATCTTGGAGCGGTGGCAAGGGCCTTTTTATCCGTAGGGCTGGTATGGCTTGTAAGCAGTGTGGCAGAGTTTTTGATTTATACACCGATGCTGGGGTCCGGTGGTGGATACCTTGCATTTATTACCGGTAATCTGATTAATATGAAGATTCCATGTGCAGTCAATGCGCGTGACATGGTGGGTGCGAAGACCGGAACACCGGAAAATGAAATCATTTCTACGATTTCCATTGCGACCTCATCCCTTGTCACGATTCTGGTTCTGGCAGCCGGCATCCTGTTAATGGTTCCGTTGCAGCCGGTTTTACAGAGTGAAGTATTGCAGCCGGCGTTTGAAAACGTGGTTCCGGCGTTATTTGGAGCGATGGCCTATAAATATTACCGTAAGAATATGCATATAGCCGTATTCCCGCTTGTGTTGATGAGTGCGCTGTTTATTCTTGTACCGGGACTGATCGGATCGACCAGCTTTATGATTATTCCGTCCGGCGCAGTTGCTATTCTGGCAGCGTGGATTTTCTTTAAGAAGGGAAAGAAAGACCAGGCAGAGTAAGGATATTATTCTGACCAGATTCAGGTTGAGAATTTTGAATAGTTACACTCATTTATTGATAGAGCAGGAAAGGTAACTGCAATAAAAAGAAACGGTTACGAAGAAAGAAGGAAAGAGAATTATGAAATATGTAGGATTGGTTTTACTTGGAATACTTCTGATCATCATTTTATTGTTACTGATTGCAATAATCCGGACACTTCTGATGCCGGACAAAGCTTCCTATTATCAGCCGGAAGCAGATGAAAAAGAGGCACTCCGGCTTGCCGAAAAGCTTTCTAAGATGGTACAGTGTGACACGACCTCCCATGCCGGAGAGACGGAAGTAGAGAAATATCTTGGATTTCATAAGGTTTTAGAGGAGCTTTTCCCATTGGTACATAAAGAGCTTCAGAAAACCGAAATAGATGGAAACCTGTTATATTACTGGAAGGGAAAATCGTCCGAAAAGCCGATCCTTCTGATGAGTCATCAGGATGTCGTTCCGGCAGAGGGAGAGTGGATTCATGCTCCTTTTTCCGGAGATATTGCAGATGGTAAGGTATGGGGACGAGGTACGGCGGATACGAAGTGTACGGTAATGGCTTTTCTGGAGGCAGTGGAAGAACTGCTTGCGGAAGGCTTTGTGCCGCCGACGGATGTGTATCTGGCATCCTCCTGTACTGAAGAATGGGCAGGAGACGGAGCACCGAAGCTTGTAAAGGAACTGCAGCGAAGAGGAATCCGGCTGTTCCTTTTGTGTGACGAGGGTGGAGCCATTATTACGGAACCCGTTGGAGGAATTCATGGAAACTTTGCAATGGTGGGTGTCTTTGAGAAGGGCAAAGCCGACGTGAAATTTACTGCAAAAAGTAATGGAGGACACGCCAGTGCACCGTCCAAGGGAACACCGATTGCACGCCTCTCCGCTTTTGTAACTGAAGTAGAGAAGCATTCACCGTTTCGTAAGAAGATGCTTCCGGAGGTTTCTGCCATGTTTACTTCTCTGGCACCATATGCCTCTTTCGGGTTAAAGCTGGTGCTTGGAAATATATGGCTGTTTAAGCCGCTCTTAAAAGCGGTACTTCCGAAGATCAGTGCACAGGCAGGAGCTATGCTGCAGACGACAATTGCATTTACCATGCAGTCCGGTTCCGATGCATATAATGTGATTCCGCAGGAAGCAACCCTTGGAGCCAATATGCGCTTTATTCCCCATCAGGGAGAAAAGGAAAGCCTTGAAATTATCAGGAATCTGGCTTCCAAATACGGTTTAGAGACAGAAATTATCCATTCCAATGACTATACAAAGCCCGTAGATATCTATGGTGAGGGCTATCGAATGCTGGAACAGGTGATTGCACAGACCTTTCCCGGACTGCCATCCAGCCCTTATGTAATGACCGGGGCTACCGATGCACAGTTCTATAGTCCGGTATGTGACAACTGCATCCGCTTTGCACCTGTGGTTTTCGGACCGGAGCAGATGAAGGGCATGCATGGCCTGAACGAGTGCATTGAATATAACTGCCTGCCCGGTGCGGTGCAATTCTATAAGAATCTGATCCGCGCGGAGAAGTAATTGAAATTGAAACTGTAACTGTCCGGGATATGTGACAAAAATAGTAGTACTGGGTATGGAAGACAAAATAAAGTTACTGTACCCATTTGGATCCCGGAAATTAGTGGTTGCTGTTTCCAGATGCATTCTTTATAATAAAAGATGAAATCATACAAAGGGGATCAGACCGCGTGCAGGTATCGGAAAAATTAATCAGACCATTAACGGAAGTCAAATATTTAAATGCGGATAATGTCAGCAGATATCGCTGCATTATGCGCATTTTTTTTGAAAGCTATGAAAAACTGAAATACTGGCTGTATCAGGAGGAAGTACTGGAAGAAATGAGGAAGGATCCGTTTTTTAGGGACTATACTCCTGAGCAGTGCCAGCAGGATCTGACGATGCTGGCTGAGTGGAAGAACCTGAATACCATTCAGGATACCAAAAAGGTCTCATCCATTGAGGAATTCAAGAACAGGAAATACCGGTATCAGATGTCGGAATACAGCGTAGAGATTGAGCGTCTGGTATTGCGTCTTGAAAATCTGTTGGTGGAAGGGGCTTCCCTGGAACCAACTCTGCTTGAGCGGATCCGGAGAAATATTGAAAAGTTTCCGGAAATGGAACAGAAGGACAACAGTGAAGTCTATACCTGGTGGAACGACCTTAACAATGATTTCGTGAGACTGAATCAGAACTATCAGGATTATATCAGGGATCTGAACAGTGTGAAGGCAGAAGAAATGATGCGGACCAAAGAATTTCTGGTGTTTAAGGATCGTCTGATTGAATATCTGAGAAATTTCATCAAAGGGCTGCAGCGAAATGCCGGTGTCATTGAAGAAAGTCTGCAATCACTGGACACAGAACTCAGGGAGAAGGTATTCCGGAAGATTATTGAATTCGAAATACTGATTCCGCGTATGGATACAGAAATTACGGAGAAAATGCTCGAACAGAAGATACGGGGGCGATTTCAGAGCATTTACGACTGGTTTGCCGGTGCCGGAGATCAGGAGAATGAAGCGGCGAGGCTATTTGATGCAACGAACGAAATTATACGGAGAATTACCAGATATGCCGCTCAGTTAAGTGAAAAGAATGCTTTGGGAGCTAACCGCAAGGAGGAATATCGCAAGGTTGCGGATCTTTTTATGCGATGTGAGGATATCAATGAGGCACATAAGATGTCGGCGATGGTATTTGGAATGGAACGTCCTTTTCATATTTCCGGAGATCCGGAACGGGAAACAGACAGCATGAATGGAGGAGTTTACGAAGAACAGCCAATCTGTGTGGAGCTGAAGCCGAGAATCCGCTCTTACCGTGAGAAGACCAACCGGAGCGCCATTATGGAAAACACCCGGATGAAGCAGGAAACCAGACAGAAAATGATAGAACAGCAGAAAGAAGAGATGAAGAAAATCCGGCTTCTGGAAAAGAATGGAGAAATTGACTTTTCGGATCTGCCGGTTTTAGAGCCAAGGATCCGGGAAATTTTACTGAAGTGGATTTCCGATGCCATGGAGTCGGCAGACTTTTCGGCAAGAACGGATGATGGACGGAGATATCGTCTTGAGCGAAGCAGTACGAATGAAAAGTGTGTGGTTCACTGTGAGGATGGAAACTTCACAATGCCTAAGATGAGGATTGCTTTTGAGGGAGAGAACGTATGAAGGAACTGGAAATGCTGCTGAACCAGCGCTGGATTCTCAAAGCCGAGGATAAGGAATTGTATTACAGGGTCAGGGATTCAGTCGGAGAGCTGCGGAAATACTGTACAGAGAAGCTGGGCTGTCAGATCCTGGACAATTCCCTGATGATTAAAATGGAGAAGATACCGGTTGTTCCGGAAGCCTTTATGGGAATCCGGGAATTTACTTCACGGGAGGAGTATGTGTACCTGTGCATTTTATTAATGTTTCTGGAGGATAAGGATGCACAGGAGCAGTTTATTCTTTCCCAACTGACAGAATATCTGTCCGCACAGCTCCCGGGAGAGCTTAGTGACTGGACGGTTTATACGAACCGGAGAAGACTGATCCGTGTACTTCGGTATGCGGTAAGTCAGGGGATTCTGGGGATAACGGATGGAGCTGATGAACTGTTTATGGACGATGCCGGCGGTGAGGTGTTATATGAGAATACCGGTGCTTCCCGGTATTTTATGAGAAACTTTCCCAAGGACATCATGGGTTATGGCAGTTCGCTGGATTTTAGGGACAGTGAATGGTTCGATGTGGATGAAGACAGGGGGTTTGCCAGAAGGCATCGTGTTTACAAGCGTCTTTTATTTGCACCTGCCATGTATCGTGAGGACGGATCGGAGGAGGATTTTGAATATCTGAAATATTATGGGCGAAGACTTGGAGAAGAGCTCGAGAAGCTGTTTGACTGTCATGTTCATATTCATCGGGGGAGCGCTTATCTGATATCCGTGGAGGACTGCAGAATGGGAACGACATTTCCGGGCAACAACTCGCTGGCAGATATTATTCTGCTGTGTGCGGCACTGGTCAGAAAGAAAATCGTACAGCAGGAGTGGACAGTTTCCAAAGATGAAATGGGACTGGTGGATAAAATTGAATTCGAAGCATTGCTTAAGGATGTGAAGAAGCAGTTCGGCTCCGGATTTTCGAAGAACTACAGGGAAATGCCGGAGGGAGAGTTTGTGAGGACCATTATGGATGAAATGGAGCGATGGATGTTTATCCGGTGCGAGGATGAGCTGCATCAGGTGAAGCTTTGTCCGCTGATGGGAAAAATCGAAGGGACATACCCAAAGACTTACGCAGGAGGAAACGAAGATGAACAGTAGATGGCAGGCAGGTAAGATTGGTCTGATCAATTTCTGGTATTATGATGAACAGGAATTTCCGTTTGTAAAAGGAAGAATGCTGCTGCGTGGATCGAACGGCTCCGGCAAATCGGTCACCATGCAGAGCGTAGTTCCGCTTCTCCTGGATGGAAACATGAGTCCGGAGCGTCTTGATCCCTTCGGCTCCAGAGACCGTAAGATGAGCAGCTATCTGTTGGAAGAAAATGACGGTCGGGAAGAGCGGACAGGCTATCTTTACCTTGAGTTTAAAAGAAAAGACAGCGATATTTACTTTACGATAGGAATGGGGATTCGCGCCAGAAGAGGAAAGCCTCTTGATAAATGGTATTTCAGTCTGACGGATGGACGCCGTGTCGGAAAGGATTTCTTTCTGTATAAGGACATGGGAGAGAAGGTCACGCTTTCGCGAAGGGAGCTGGAATATCGTGTCGCAGACGGTGGAAAGGTGTTTGACCGTCAGGTGGAGTATATGGACTACGTCAACCGGCAGATCTTTGGCTTTGAGACGCTGGATGAATATAAGGAAATGCTGGATCTGCTGATCCAGTTGAGAACGCCTAAGCTTTCCAAGGATTTCAAGCCTTCGGTTATTAATGATATCCTGAGTGATTCGCTGCAGCCTCTTTCCGATGAGGATCTGCGTCCAATGTCAGAAGCCATCGAAAATATGGATACCATGAACATGAATCTGAAAAGCCGCAGGGAAGCCAGACAGGCTGCGGAGAAGATCCATGTGATTTATCATAAATATAATAAGCTGCTGCTGTGGGATAAGGCAGAGCATCTTCTGCAAAGTGAACAGAAACTGCAGAAGACTCTCGAGGAGCAGAAGCAGTATGAGGAGCAGTACCGGAGCTGCTGCAGCAGAATTGAGGAGCTGGATCAGGAGATCCGGCAGATTAATGAAAAGAAGGAGACCCTGGAAAAGGAAAGGGAATCCTTAAATAAAAGTGATGCGGTTGCGTTGAAGATGCGCGAAACGCTTCTTACAGGAGAGATTGAACAGAATGACAGGAATCTTAAGGATAAAAAACGCTTTCTTACTGCGAAGGAAGAGCAATGCCGGGATGCAGAACGGCAGATCCGGGACGAAGAAGACCGGAAATACCGGAAGGAAACGGAATTAAAGGAAATCCTCAATGAAATGCAGGATGAGGCGGAGCAGATGGCCTTCCAGGAGTTTGCCTTTATGAGGGAGGAATTGGTGGAGCATCTGGAGGAAGGCTACAAATTTGAGCTTCACCGCCAGCAGTTTGAGCATACAAAACAGAAGATTGCAGAAGGGGAGGAGCTTCTTTCAAGGCTGCAGCTTCTGAACAGACAAAAGGAAGAGATGATTCAGAAAAGGGAACGGCAGATCCGGGAGCTGGATGCCATTCAGAGAAGACTTTCCGAATGGGAGGGTGCCCTTTTGCAGGCCGGGAATGAATGGAAGGAAGAGGTGTTCCGATGGAATAAGAGCAATACGGAGCTGAAGCTGGATCATGATCTGTTAAGAGAACTGGCTTCATTTGCAGAGAACTATGAAGAAACCTCAGATTTTGCAGTGATCCGGAATAAGGTTTCGGCACCGTGGATTCAGGGAAATCAGCTTATATCCAACCTGCTCCATGAAAATCGCACGATGTATGAAACACTTGGAGAAGAATTAAAGGAGGCAGAGAAGGAGCTTATTGATTGGGAAAACCGCAGGGAACCGCAGCCGGTACGGTCAGAGGCAGTGCTCCGGAACAGGCAGAGGCTGGAAGAAGAAGGCATACCTTATCAGGAATTCTATAAGCTGCTGGAATTTGGTTCAAAGCTCAGTGAGGAGGAGTGTAATCATCTGGAAGAAGCCCTCTTACAGATGGGCATTCTGGATGCGGTTGTGGTGGAAGAGCAATACCGGGATCAGGTGCTAAGACCGGTAAAGGGATGTGAGGATCATTACCTTTTCACCGGCAAAACGACTTCCGGACAGAGCCTTCTGGATGTGCTGGAGCTGAATGAGGAGGTCAATGATATTTTCTCCAATCAGAGACTTACCGGAATCCTTAGTAATATTGCCTATGATGGGGAGGGTGTAATTTCTGTTGCAGCGGATGGAACCTATCGTATGGGAGTACTTGCAGGAACCGTGGCAGGAGAGCATCAGGCAGGTTTCCTTGGAACGAAAGCGAGGGAGAGAAACCGGAAGGCGAAGATGGCAGAATGCAGGAGCAGGATTGCTGCGCTGGAAGAACAGCTTCAACAGCTGGCGGAAGAAAAGGATCAGTTATTGAAGCGTAAGGAGATTTTGCAGAAAGAATATGATACCTTTCCGGAAGATGATAAGCTGCGGACCGCGCTCCGGCAGCTGCAGGCGGAGGAAAGAAAGCAGGAGCTGCTTCAGGCGGAAAATGATCAGCTGGGAGAAGAGCTTACTGCCTTTATGGAGCAGATCAAGGAGCTTAAGAGAGCAGCAGTGGAAATTGCGGAAAAGCTTTATCTTACCTGTTCCCATGAAGTGTTTGCGGATGCCAAAAGGGCAGCGCAGGAGTATGATAAGGCTCTTATTTCCTGCAAATCCACCCATGAGATGCTGCTTAGGAGTGTCGAATATCTAAGAGATCTCAAGGTTGGTCAGGAGAATCTGCTTCAGGACATGGATCAGATCCGTTATGATATCCGGGATATCGAAAGGCTGCTCAGGACACAGGCAGAGGAAAGAGCCTCCATACAGGAGCAGCTGAAGCTGACAGATTATGAAGCTATTAAGGATCGTCTGGATGCATGTATTCTGTGGCTGAATTCCTATCCGGAACGGCTGGAAAAATGTCTGGATGAACGTTCCATGCTGAATGCCGGAGTGCAGCAGAATCAGGATAAGCAGAAGGAAAATGCAGGAAAAATTGAGGAACTGGAAAAAAGGGTTTCTTATTATACAGCCTGCTTTGAGGAAGAGAGGAAGCTTCAGTATGCAGCGCTTCCACAGGAGCTTCCGGAGGATGCACGTCATATCAGTGAGTATCTTTCAGTAGATGTAAGGAATCTGAATAAGGAGGATGTCATCCGTGACCTGAACCGGATCTATTTTGAAAACCGTGGATTCCTGACGGATTATCAGCCTACGCAGACGGAACTGTTCGCCGGTCTGGATGAACAGGGCAGTATAGACGGATATTCGGCTAAGAGAACGGACATTCAGGCACGGTATCAGGGAACCCGGATCTCCTTTGACAGTCTGCTTGCCCATCTGGATGAGGATATACAGGAGCTGGAAACTCTGATTAAGGACGGAGACAGGGAGCTGTTCGAGGATATCCTCGCGAATACGGTAAGCCGCAAAATCAGGGGGAAAATCAATGCCTCTAATACGTGGGTACAGAAGATGAATGCGCTCATGGACCGGATGGATACGTCGAGCAGTCTGAAGCTGAATCTCCGCTGGAGAAGTAAAACAGCTGAAAAAGAGGATCAGATGGATACCAGGGAGCTGGTTGAGCTGTTAAAGAAGGATTATCGTCTGATGAGTGAAGAGGAAGCCTCAAGACTATCTTCTCATTTCCGATCCAAGGTGGAGGAGGCCAGAAGAAATGCCCGGGACAGCGGAGGTATGATTTCCTTCTATCAGATCATGAAGGAAACACTCGATTACCGTAAATGGTTTGAGTTCCAGCTGTTTTCGCAGAAGAACGGGGAACGGCAGAAGGAACTGACGAACAGTGTATTCGGCACCTTCAGCGGTGGTGAAAAGGCGATGTCCATGTATGTACCACTGTTTTCGGCAGTTGTGGCGAAATATCAGGGAGGAAGGGAAGATGCGCCACGGCTGATCTCACTGGATGAAGCATTTGCCGGTGTGGATAACCGGAATATCCGGGATATGTTCCGGCTGATGACACAGTTTGAATTTGATTTTATCATTAACTCACAGGTTCTCTGGGGAGACTGCGACACCCTGGATGCACTTGCTATTTACCAGCTGATCCGTCCGGAAAATGCAAAATTCGTTACAGTAATGCCCTATTTATGGAATGGCAGCAGCAGGGAGCTTCTGGAGGATGAGGAAAGTGTGGAAGAATGCGCATCAGAGCTTGTCTGATTGGAATGAGACTGTCCGGAGCTTATATGGCATGTGGAACAATACATTCAGAAAGGCAAAACGAAGATGCTCATGGAACAGGAACAGTTAAAAAGAGAATGTATCAATTATTTTAAACAGCATACGATCTGGAAGAAAGTATTTAACGGATTTCGCAACAAATATCGTTCCTATGGAAAATTTTCAGGAACGGTGGTGCTGAAAAATCTGTCGGCGGAGGATATTGAGGAGCTGGAAGGCTTTTTCGGAATGAATTTCCATGGGAAAAAGAGCGTGTCGGTTTCTGCTGACCGGTTTTGTAAGGCACTGTCACACAGCAAATACGGTTCTGTGACACCGGAAGAGATTCTGATGGATTTCTTCGGAGAAAAGTTACTGGGGATTGCACAGGAGAAGGAACGGAAAGAACGGATTCTCAATGAAATCCGGTGTGAATACAGGAAAGCCTTTGAAAATACGCCGGCGGGCTCATGTCTTTTGTGGATTGAGGAGCTTGTGCGGATGCCGGGAGCCGAATCGGATCTTACGGAATGGAAGCGTCAGCTATGGCTTGGTGCAGATATCTGTAATTCTCTTCCGTACCGCCAGAGCCGGAAAGTATATCTCGCAGTCTATGCTGCAGAACGGACCGGGAATCCCCATGCCTTTGATCATGGAACGAGGGACGGCCATCTTCTCGAACAGATCATTGAGAAGGATCTGGAGCTGCGGAACCGGAAGGTAGAGTTAAGTGAAGCTTTTCCGGCATACAAAAGACAGAAGAGCTATCTGCTTGCAGGACTTCTGATTGATGATGTATCCAATTATGCGCTTCTTTCCGGTGTTCATGCTGTGAAGAAAGACGGAGTATATCACCGTGGGATGGAAGGGTTTTGCGCAGAACAGAATATGGTTCAGGTTCCGCTTGCCGTGTTAAGTGAGTGGGAGCGTATGGAATGTGATCATAATGAAATATGGATTGTGGAAAATCCTTCCATATTTGCAAGATTGTGTGGAGAGCATCCCTGTATGTGCATGAACGGACAGCCAAGGCTTGCCGGCTTACTGGTATTAGATCTCCTTGCGGAAGCCGGAACCGTTATCCACTATGCCGGAGATCTGGATCCGGAGGGGCTTCTGATTGCACAGAAGCTGTCACAGTATTATAAGGGAGCCTTTTATTACTGGCACATGACAGAAGAGGATTACCATATGTGCAGATCAAAGGAGGCACTTTCGGAACGGAGAATCGGAATGCTTCAGAAGATTACGGATCCGCGGCTTCTCCCTGTTGCACGTGCGATTGCAGAGTATGGAATGGCCGGCTATCAGGAAAAGATAGATTATTGAGGAAGGTAAGCATCCATGGTGGAATAATAGTAATTATTTAGTAGACAGATAAAAACGGCTTTTGGTACAATTAAGCTGATCCTTTTATAAAAGCTGTTTTCGTGTCCGCAATGGCTCTGGACAGTCAGATACCGGCGTGAATACGTGATCAATATGGAAAGGGAGCAGACGGCATGTTTTCCGATGAAGAACTGTACAGGCAATACTTAAGCGGGGATGAAACAGGGCTGGACAGCCTGATGCAAAGGTATGGCAACTCTCTTACTTTATATATTAATGGTTACCTGCATGATTTGCATGAGGCGGAAGACCTGATGATCGAGGTTTTTGCTTATGTGTTTACGAAAAAGCCGCATATACGGGATGGAGGACTCAAGGCATATTTGTACAAGGCAGCCCGGCATATGGCACTGAGGCATAAAAGCAGATTGCACAGAGTCTTTTGTCTGGAAGATCTGTCTGAGGAGCCGGAAGAAAAAATATTGGTGGAGGAGGTCATCCGGACGAAGGAGCGTAACCGGATCCTTCATTTATGTATGAGCGAGTTAAATCAGGCTTACCGGGAGGTTCTGTATCTGGTTTATTTTGAAGATATGAGCTATCGGCAGGCCGGCGAGGTTATGAATAAGAACATTAAGCAGGTTACCAATCTGGTGTACCGGGGAAAAGAGAGCCTGCGGAAGCTGCTGGAACGGGAGGGAATTTCAAATGCGGAGTAATGAGGAACGTGTTGTTGAAGTAAAGCGCCGGATAGAACAGAAGAAGAGGAAGGACAAGCTGCAGCGGAGCCGGATGGTTATGGCTTTGGCCGTGGCGGCAAGCCTTCTGTTGATTGTCAGTCTGTCCGCTTACATGCCGGGATTAACCGGGCAGCTCAGTGCAGACAGTTATTCACACTATGAGATGACGGCAAGCATCTTTCATAATAATAACGCCCTGTCCTATATCATTGTAGGACTGGCGGCTTTTATTCTTGGCGTGGGTATTACGATTCTCGGTGTTCGTATCCATCACCTGGATAAAACACAGCACAGTGCCATGGACAAGGGGGATGAAGAGGATGGAGCTGATTGAAAATGTACTGCAATTCCTCGTTACGCTGCTTGGCTTTTGTCTTTCGGTGAGCTATTATCGCCGGAGAGGCAGACAGGCATATTTTCTGCTTGCCTGTTTTTATGGCTGCTTTGCGTTGGGCTCCCTTTACTGGACGCTTTATCTCATTCTGTTTTCAAAAACGCCCCAGGTGTTCTATGTATCAGAGTTTGGATGGATTGCAAGTATTATCTTTCTTCGTATTCTGCAATATACTTTGTCAGATGAAACAGAACGTACCCTTCCGTGCCGGACAGCCCGGATTTCGGTATTGTTTGGCGCCTTTTTGTGTGTATTTTACTGTTTTTACGGGGATATTCTGTCAAACCTGCTCTGGTGTGGAATGATGATGGCCATTTCCTATTGCTCTGTCCGGGGACTTATTTTCACGAGAAAACAGATAGGAGCGGCACGCCGCAGACAGTATTTTCATATAGGGGTTCTCTGGTATATTGCCGCAGAATATGCCTTATGGACAACAGGCTGCTTCTTTAGCAGCGATTCCATAGGAAATCCATATTTCTGGATGGATATTTTGCTGACAGGCAGTCTGCTGGGATTATTTCCGGCAACGAGAAAGGCGGTGGAAGCATGACTTACATAGAAAATGTATTTATCTGTATGGTATCACCGTTGCTGATTGCCGCACTCTGCATGGGGAAAAAGCAGCTTCGCTTCTTCCTGTTTTGTATTGCCGGGATGGGAGTGTGCCTGTTTTCTGCCTATATTAATACCTTCTTTGCTGCAATTTATCAGTCGGATGAGCTGGCAGCTGCTGTGGAAATTGCTCCGGTGACGGAGGAAGTGATGAAGCTTCTTCCGCTTCTGTTTTATCTGCTGGTGTTTGAACCGGAACCGGTACGCATCAAAAATGCGGCGATTACCATTGCAGTTTCCTTTGCAACATTTGAAAACATCTGTTATTTGACCCAGAATGGAGCAGGTCATTTTTCACTGATCTTCTTCCGGGGATTCGGAACGGGAGCGATGCATGTCGTCTGTGGCGTGATTGTCGGAGCCGGACTTGCATATGCGTGGCAGCGCACATGGCTGAAGGTGGCCGGAACCTGTGGACTATTAGGGGCTGCCATCACGTTTCATGCGATCTATAATCTTCTGATTGCCTATGGCAGCACGGCACAATATATTGCCTACATTCTGCCGATTCTTATGATGGCAGTTGGAAAAGCAGTTTTTAGAACAAAAAGACTGTGATCACGGATTCCAGATTCCGGATTTTGGATTTCAGATTCTGCATTCTGGATTCCGGGAAGGTTACTGTTATTCTGACTTATGAATTTCTCTTGCCGGACAAATGATAGCTGACCTTTTTATCCGATTCAGTGCAGCTTTTCTAAGTCCGGAGGATTCCGAACTCTTCGTAGTCTGGAGTTATCTGAACTCTACGCAGTCTTGAGACTTTCGAACTTTTCGCAGTCCGGAGACTTCCGAACTCATCGCAGACTTGAGACTTCTTAACTCATCGTAGTCTAGAGACTTCCGAACTCATCGCAGTCTAGAGACTTCCGAACTCATCGTAGTCTAGAGACTTCCGAACTTTTCGCAGTCCGGAGACTTCTATACTCTTCCATATGGATATAAAAGAGAGAAAAACAAGGGAAAAAGTCCAAAATGAACGTGAAGCCAGATGGAAATACCGAACTGAGCAGGTGAAAATGGACATAAAGCAAAGAAAAGCAAGGAAAAAAGTCCAAAATGAACGTGAAACTAGAGAGAAACACTGAACTGAGCAGGTGAAAATGGACATAAGGCCGAGAAAAGCAGTAAAAAAGTCCAAAGACATCCGGAAGCCAGAGAGAAATACGGAAACTGGAGTAAATGCTACTAAGAAAATGGACATAAAGCCGAGAAAAGCAGTAAAAAAGTCCAAAATCATCCGGGAGCCAGAAGGAAATACGGAACCGGGCAGGAGAAAATGGACATAAAGTACAGAAAAGCAGTAAAAAAGTTCAAAAAGAACGTGAAGCCAGAGAGAAATACGGAACCGGGCAGGAGAAAATGGACATAAAGCTGAGAAAAACAGTAAAAATGTCCAAAAACATCCGGAAACCAGAGAGAAATACGGAACCGGGCAGGAGAAAATGGACATAAAGCACAGAAAAGCAGTAAAAAAGTCCAAAAAGAACATGAAGCCAGAGAGTAACACGGAACCAGGCAGGAGAAAATGGACATAAAGCCGAGAAAAACAGGAAAAAAGTCCAAAATTCTCCGGAAGCCAGAGAGAAATACGGAATCGGGCAGGAGAAAATGGACATAAAGCACAGAAAAACAGTAAATAAGTCCAAAATTCTCCGGAAGCCAGAGAGAAATACGGAACCGGGCAGGAGAGAATGGACATAAAGCTGAGAAAAGCAGTAAAAAAGTCCAAAAAGAACGCGAAGCCAGAGAGTAACACGTAACCGGGCAAATGAGAATGGACATAGGAGAGGGAACGCAAGGTGAAAATAAATTGATCGGAATAAAGACGAGATGAAAATAAACTGAGAATAGAAGTGCAGGGCAATCAACGGATGATTGGCCTGCACTTTTGAACATTCAGTATTGTTAAACAGCTCCACATATGGTACAGATTCCATTTTCTAATGTATGCAAACTGTGTTCACTATATTTGCAGAGGATACATGTATGACTATGTTCAGTAGCATCATAGATCCATTCTCCCCAAATATGCGTGCAATCATACTTACATATTGAACATGATGAACCAAGACTAAAATTATGTGATTCGGTAGTCATAACGCCATTACATTTCTGACACTTTTGTTCATGGGTTGTTTTTGTCACTTCATAGCCAGAGCCGGCAGAACAATTCTCTTTCCGTGCTTCGTCCATATATCCACAACTGCTGCATACGGGAGCGTGAGTCAGGGTATTCCCGATTCGCTTTACATCATACTCCCCTATCCAATTTTGCCAACTGTACTACTTGATCTCTTCGTCCATAGATGACACCAGTAACTTGAACCTTCATGTTATGCTCATCTATCCAAAAGTAAATCAAAAAATTTTTTACAATTATTTTTCTCATGCCCTCAGTACGCCATGGCTCTTCATCGACTAATGAGTATCTTTCTGGCATTTCAGCCAACCCTTCGATACTGCTCTGAAATTCATCTAGCAGCTTACCCGCTGCATCTGGTGCAAAAAGTTCACCGGATATATATTTTACAATTTCCTGCATATGCTCATATGCCATCTTTGTAACTTTTACGGTATATTGTTTCATCCACCAATCTCCATTCTTAAGTTTGCAAATGCATCATCTACAGAATAAGAGTCATCAGCTTTTGCCTGTGCAAGTCCTGTCGCCATCATAGTATTAAATTCCAACTCCGACATTTGGTCTCTGGTCGCTAATTTATTAGGAATTTCCAAAGAAAATGGAATTCCATCATGCATTATCACCTGTCTATATGTCATATCAATAAAAACTGATACGGGAATTCCAAGTTTATTTAAAATTGCTTCTGCATTTTCTTTTATTTCTGGTTGAATTCTTGCCGTAACATTTGCACTTTTTGTAATTGCCATAATATATACCACCTTTCAATCAAAGCGTACCACCTTGTATGACTTTTTGCAATACATATTTGAAATTAAATAGGACAGATATT